>ERZ824600.2191-NODE-2191-length-21532-cov-33.379941_pt1 | contig 21532 bp, 18 predicted proteins | sample MGYA00519933_ERZ824600 | MGnify/ENA primary metagenome ERZ824600 (study PRJEB31778, sample SAMEA3449178) | human gut metagenome | biome: human gut; feature: human-associated habitat; material: faeces | place: United Kingdom | collected 2010/2012 ... | reverse complement strand
ATTTTCACTAATTAATAAAACATAATTAATGAGACATTTTCACTAATTAGTCACAATTACTTTTCTTTTGCTTTTTTGTCATCTTTCTTTTCTTCAGTTTTTTCTTCGTCTTCTTCAGTATCATCTGGCATTTTTCCATTAGCAACCAAATAATCGATTTGTTCTTTTGTAATTGTTTCATGCTCTAATAAAGCATTAGCAATTAAATCTAAAAGTTCTCGGTTTTCTTTAATTATTTTAGTAGCTTCTTTATATTGATTATCAATTATTTTACGAATTTCTGTATCAATTTCAAATGCTACCTGACTTGAGAAATTACGAGACTTATTATAATCTCTTCCTAAGAAAATACTTTGATCAGGTTGTTCAAATTGAACTGGACCTAAATCACTCATACCATATTCTGTTACCATGGCACGAGCAATTTTTGTAGCTTGTTCAAAATCATTTTGAGCTCCAGTAGTTACTTCATGAAATTCAACCTCTTCAGCAACACGACCACCTAATAATCCAGATATTTGTTCTAATAATTCACGCTTAGTTGCTGTATATCTTTCCTCTTTAGGTAACATCAAATTATAACCACCGGCTGAGCCACGAGGTATAATTGTAATTTTTTGAACATCTGAAGCACCTTCTAATTTTATTCCGACAACAGCATGACCAGCTTCGTGATAAGCAACCAAACGTTTTTCTTGTTCAGTATACTTTTTCGATTTTTTAGCAGGACCCATTAATACACGATCATGAGCTTCATCAATTTCAGCCATTGTTATTGCAGGTTTATCACGACGAACTGTCAATAAAGCTGCTTCATTTAATAAGTTTTCTAAATCAGCACCTGAAAAACCAACTGTTCTTTTAGCTATATTAGCCAAATTAACATTTTTAGCAAAAGTTTTACCTTTAGCATGAACTTTTAATATTTCTTCACGACCTTTTACATCAGGTAAATTAACAGTAATTTGACGATCAAAACGACCAGGTCTTAATAATGCTGGATCTAATACATCAGGTCTATTAGTTGCAGCAATGATAATAATACCTTCATTAGCACCAAAACCATCCATCTCAGTTAATAATTGATTCAATGTTTGTTCTCTTTCATCATGTCCACCGCCTAAACCGGCACCACGTTGACGACCAACAGCATCAATTTCATCAATAAAAATTAAACATGGAGCATTATTTTTAGCTTGCTTAAACATGTCACGAACACGAGAAGCACCAACACCTACAAACAATTCTACAAAATCAGAACCACTTATAAAGTAGAATGGAACATTAGCTTCACCAGCAACAGCACGTGCAAGTAATGTTTTACCAGTTCCCGGAGGACCTACTAATAATACACCTTTAGGAATTCTTGCTCCCATTTTTTGAAACTTTTTAGGATTTTTTAAAAAGTCTATTAATTCTTGAACTTCTTCTTTTTCTTCATCTAAACCAGCAACTTGATCAAAAGTAACTTTCTTAGAATCTTCACTTAAACGAGCACGGCTACGACCAAAATCCATTGACTTATTAGCAGAACCCATTTGTTTTGTTAATACATAGAAAGCTCCTCCAACCAATATAACCATTGGAAGCATACTTAATATATATACTAAAACTCCAGAATTAGGATCGGCGATTGTTGTTGTTTTAATATTCAATTCATCAACTTTATTCAAAATACTAGAAATAGTTGTATCCGATAAAGGAATCTTAACAACAAAAATTTCACCATTCTTGTAATCTTTCAATTTTCCTTTTATTTCATAAAGCATCGCGTCACTATTTGGAGTTATCTGAATTTCAATAACTTCACTAGCTTCTAAATGTTTTTTAAATTCGTCATATGTAAAAACATTTCTCTTACCTGTTGAATTGTCTAAAAAATATAAAACACCAATTATAAACAAAGCTAAAAACAAGTAAGGTAATAAATTTTTTTGTTTCTTTTCTCTTTTCATGTTTTCCTCCTTTTAATAGTACTTTAGTATTATATCACACTTTTCATCTTTTTGTTTATTATATTTAGATTTTTTCAAACCCGGAATCCATAAAATAACATCATGACTATCCACTAGAATTGGCCATTGATCTCTTTTTTCTAATGGAATCTTTGCTTCAATAAAAATTTCTTTTAACTTTTTACTACCATTAGTACCTTTTAGTTCAATTTTATCGCCAACATGGCGATTTCTAAAATATAAAGGTAAAGTAATATCTTGAATATCTAATCTACATATATTATTGCCATCTTCTAAAGTATTATCTATTTCTTTAATAATATTTCCATTAATTTCTACTTCTTCATCAAATAACAACATAAAATTATTCTTTTCATTTTCTAAAGTAGTAAAAATAAGTTTATCATATCTCTTAATTACACGCATTTTTTTCGGTAAAGTTAACTCCATATTAGGTTTATAACTATTAATACAATTTAAAATCATATTTATATGTTTATCATTTAAGTATTTAATATCATCAACATATTCTTCTTTTAATATTTTAGCAATAATCATTTTTTGTAAATAAGGTTTTTCATAACTAAATTTAATTAAGTTTAAACAATTATCAACATACATTTCCTTATATTTAGTTAAAACTAAATCATCAATAAAATCACAAGCCTCATTTAATTTCACACTAAAATTTAAAAAATTAGAACAAACATGAGGGTTTTCCTTTTTCATTTCTTTTAAAATATGATGACGATAACGATTTCTCGTATAATGATCTTCATTATTGGACTCATCAATAGCATAAGGAATTTCATTAGTTATAACATAATTTAAAAGTTCATCTTTAGTCATATAAATTAATGGTCTAACTAAAGTATACCAATCATTATCAGTTATTACACTAAAGCCAGCATAACCTTTCAATATAGAACCTCTAGAAATTCTCATTAAAATAGTCTCTGATAAATCATCAATATGATGCGCGGTCATTAAAATATTAGCATTATACTTTTTCAATATTTCAACAAAAAAATCATAACGCATTTTTCTAGCAACCTCTTGAAAATTACCAGCTTCATAATGTTCAAATTTTTTATATTCAAAAATAACACCATTTTTTAAGCAATAATCTTCAACCATTTGAGCTTCAGAAGCACTAGCTTCACGTTTATTGTGGTTAATATGAGCACAAATTAAAGTTAAATTTTTACTATCTTTAAACTTAATTAAAATATCTAATAATGCCATTGAATCTGGACCGCCAGAAACTGCAACAACAATTTTATTTCCACTTTTTAAATAATTATTCAAAAAATCTAAAGTATTTTTCATTTTACCACTCTATTTCTTTTTCATTATTATCACGTAAAATTTTATTTATTCGTGAAAAAGGTTTAGAACCAAAAAAACCACGACTTGCTGACAAAGGTGAAGGATGAGCACTTTCAATAATATAATGTTTATTTTGATCAATCAAAGCTTTTTTAGAACGAGCAGCATTACCCCACAAAACAAATATTACAGGAGAATTTCTTTCATTTAAACGTTCAATTATAGTATCAGTAAAAATTTCCCAACCTTTGTTACTATGAGAAAAAGCTTTATCTTTTTCAACAGTTAAAACACTATTCAAAAGCAAAACACCTTGTAAAGCCCAATCAGTTAAATTATTATTTTCTCTTTTAATTCCTAAATCACTATATAATTCCTTAAAAATATTATCTAATGATGGTGGTCTTCTAACCCCTTCTAAAACAGAAAATGATAAACCATGAGCTTCATTAACACCATGATACGGATCTTGACCTAAGATTACAACCTTTACTTTATCATAATCTGTAAGTCTTAACGCTTTAAAAATATTATTGTAAGCTGGATAAATTGTTTTATTTTTATACTCATTTTTTACAAAAATGCCTAATTTCTTAAAATAATCTTTTTCTAATTCATCTTTTAAAACCAAATCCCATTTTTCATTAAAAATCATAAAATCACTTCTTACTTAAATATATATTTTATCATAAATTACATTTTATAGTTATCATTTTCACGTTTTATTTCATTTCTTAGCTTAAGTAATGCATATATATTAATAATAACTAAACAAGCACACAATAAATCAACTATTCCCCACAATAAAGAAGAAGACGTTAAACAACCAAGAAAAATAACACCAATAATTCCCAATTTTAATAAAAATGTATCTATTTTATTAGTGTTTTTCTTAATACTTTTTAAACATGATTCACTATAATAATAACCAGTTAAAATTGTTGAAAAAGCAAATAAAATAATTGATATAAAGACAATAAAATTACCAACATCACCTAAATGATATTTAAATGCATATTGAGTTATTTCAATACCATTTATATCAAGTAACTTTAAAGTATTATAGTCACTCGTTAAAATTATTATAGCTGTCGCTGTACATATCAACATAGTTGTAATATAGACACCAAGCATTTGCACATAACCTTGTTCAGCTGCATTATTAGTTTCAACAGTTGATGAAGCAATTGCTCCCGTCCCCATACCAGCTTCGTTAGAAAAAATTCCTCTTTGAATACCGACTAGAAAAGTTCCTAAAAAACCACCAGCTAAAGCTTTAGAATTAAAAGCACTTTGAACAATAGTTAACAAAATACTAGGAATTGTTTTAAAATTCATTACTAAAATTAATAAACCAGTCAAAATATACAATAAAATCATAGAAGGAACTAACTTATCAGTCACTTTTGATATTTTTTTAATACCACCAAAAATAATAAAAAAAATAACAAAAGATAACACTATAGCTATTGTTAAACTACTTATATTAAATAACTCTGTAGAAGATTTAGCAATAGTATTAGCTTGAATTGATAAGAAACCACCAATATAACAAATTAAAATTAAAATAGCATAAATAAAAGCAAGCTTAGGTTTTTTTAGCCCTTTTTTAATATAATAACTTGGTCCACCCCTATATATATTACCCTCATCTTTTTCTTTATATTTTATTCCTAAAACTGTTTCACCAAAACAATTAGTTGCTGAAGCTAGTGCTGAAATCCACATCCAAAAAATAGCTCCAACTCCGCCTGTATAAATAGCTAAAGCAACACCTGAAATCGAACCAACGCCAACTCTTCCAGCTAAAACCATCATTAAAGCTTGTTTTGGAGTAATGGCATTCTTTTTTGAATGCTTCTTATTTAAAGAATGAAACATTCTAAAAAAATTAAACTGAACAAAATGTAACTTAAATGTGAAATAAATCCCCGAGCCAAAAATCATAAGTGCTGCTATAATCCAAAAAACATTGCTTAAATTTGAAACAAGATCCATTTTGCACCTCTATTATAATATCTATTCTAATTCTAACATAGTTATTAATAATTAACAATTAAAAAAGAATGAAAAAATCATTCTAAATTATTAGCAATTTCTATAAAAATTTTATAATTAATTTGTTCTGCTCTAGCACTTAAATCAAATCCATAATTAGAAAGAACTTTTCCAATTTTTTCCAAATCATATTTTTTTAAATTATTGCGTAAATTCTTTCTTTTTTGAGTAAATGCATCACGAATCAATTGATAAAACAATTGAGGATTTTTTATAAATTCTTTTTCGCCTTTAGCTTCAAAACCCAAAACAATACTGTCAACGTTAGGTTCCGGAATAAAAACATGTCTACTAATATCCATTAATTTTTTTATATTATAATTATAATTAAATATAATTGATAATGAACTATAATCTTTCGATCCTTCTTTAGCTTTAAAACGATCCCCTACTTCTTTTTGAACCATTACAACAATCTTTTCAACAGGAATATTTTCATCTATTATTTTCATCAAAATAGGCGTTGTAATATAATAAGGAAGATTAGCTACTAAATATAGATGTTTATATTCATATTTTTTTATATCATCTAAAACATTTCTTTTTAAAAAATCTGCAAAAATTATTTCTAAATTAGTAGCATCTATCTTTTCTAAAATAGGTTTTAATGTTGTATCTATTTCATAACAAAGCACATTTTTTGCCACTTTAACAAGTTCATTAGTTAATGCTCCCATCCCTGGGCCAACTTCTATAACTAAAGTATCAGAATCAATGGCTGCACTATTAACTATATTATTGATTATATTATTATCAATAATAAAATTTTGACCAAATTTCTTTTTAATAACAAAACTATTTTCTTTAATATTTTCTTTTACTTTTTTATAAGAATAATCCATAATCCTCCTATAATGGTCTTTTTTTTATTTGATCATATCTTCTAGGATATTTTAAAGGTGTTTTGGCGATCTTTTCATAACAAATTAAAGTTCTTTTACTATTTTCAATTGGCAAGAAAAATTCTTTTTTAGCAAGTAATTTAATTCCAAGTTCAGTTTCAAAGTGCTTAGAATTTTTTAATTCATCGTTTATATTACCTTTCATTAAAACTATCTTATCTTTAGCTAAAGGAGCTGCTAGTTCTAATAAAATATTAGCTTGAGCTACTGCCCGAGCTGTAACTAAATCAAAAAACTCACGATTCTTATATTCTTCTGCTCTTACATTTATTACTTCAATTTCTTGTAAGTCCAATTCTTTTATTACACTTTTTAAAAATTCTGTTCGCTTTGTTAAACTATCTAATAAAGTTACTTTTATATTAGGAAAAGCTATTTTAACAACTAAACCAGGAAACCCAGCACCAGTACCAATATCACAAAAAGTATTAATTTTACTTAAATCAACTATTGAATTTAAAGTTAGTGAGTCATAAAAATGTTTTAAATAAACATCTTTTTTTTCAGTTATCCCTGTCAAATTTATATTTTGATTAGCTGATATTAACATTTTGTAGTATTTATTAAGCTCTAAAAATTGTTTTTCTGTTAAATTAACATTTATTGAAGAAAGAAATTCTTTAAATTCATTTTCAGTCATTATTATACTCCTTCTTTAAATAAACACTTAAAACCGCAATATCTGCTGGATTAACACCACTTATACGACTAGCTTGACCAATTGTTATAGGACGAACTTCATTCAATTTTTGACGAGCCTCTGAAGCAATATTTTTTATTTTATTATAATCAATATTAAGAGGAATTTCTTTACTTTCTAATTTTAACATTTTCAAAGCTTCTTTTTCTTCTTTTTTAATATAACCATCATATTTAGTATTAATTACAACTTGTTCAATAATTTCATCATCATAATCAATATCTATAAAGTGTTTTATATTATCTATATTAATTTCACTTCTTTTTAATAAATCATATAAAGAAATACCATCTTTTAATATTGCTGAGCCAATACTTTCTAAATAAGAATTAACTTCTATTGTTGGCGTTATTCTAAAATTTTGCAATTTCAAATTTAGTTCTTCAATTTTTTTCTTCTTATCTAAAAATCTTTGATAACGTTCTTCATCTATAAGACCAACATCATGTCCGTAATCTCTTAGACGCAAATCAGCATTATCACTACGTAACAAAAGACGGAACTCTGCTCTTGAAGTTAATAAACGATAAGGATCTCTTACACCTTTATTAATCAAATCATCAATTAAAACACCAATATAAGCTTCATTACGCTTTAGAATTAAAGGCTCTTTTCCTTCTAACTTTAAAGCAGCATTTATACCTGCAATTAATCCTTGACCAGCTGCCTCTTCATAACCACTAGTTCCATTAATCTGGCCAGCTGTAAAAAGATTTTCAATTAACTTTGTTTCTAAAGATTTTTTTAATTGAGTTGGATAAATAGCATCATATTCTATAGCATAAGCATATTTTAGAATTTTTGCATTTTCAAGTCCTTCTAAACTATGAACCATCAAATCCTGAACATCATGAGGCATACTTGTTGAAAAACCTTGTAAATAAATAGAATTATTATATTGACTTTCAGGCTCTAAAAACAATTGATGACGTTCTTTATCACTAAATCTAACAATTTTATCTTCAATAGAAGGACAATATCTTGGACCAATTCCTTCTACATCATTAAGACCACCATACATACTCGCTTTATGTAAATTATCTCGTATAATTTGATGCGTTTTTGAATTAGTATAAATTAAATGACAAGGAATTTGATCTTCAATACTATAAGGAATATGATTGTCAAAACTAAAATAAATATTTTTTTGAGAACCTAGTTCTATTTTAGTTTTACTAAAATCAATACTTTCTTTAGCAATTCTTTGAGGAGTTCCTGTTTTTAAACGAATAACTTTAAATCCTAGTTTTCTTAAATTATCACTTAAATAATTAGATCTTCTCTCGCCATGTGGACCACTAGAAGTTCTAGTAGAACCAACCATTATACTAGCTTTTAAATAAGTTCCTGTCGTTAAAATTACTGCTTTACTTAGGATTTGTTCACCATCTTCTAAAACTATGCCTTTTATTTTATTATTATCAACAATTAAATCTTCTACCATAGCTTCTTTAATTTCTAAGTTTCTAGTATTTTTTAATGTTTCTTGCATATTTTTAGGATAATCAACTTTATCAGCTTGAGCTCTTAAAGCTCTAATTGCTGGACCTTTAGCATCATTTAAAATCTTAATTTGAATCTGACTCTTATCAGCGTTAATGCCCATTTCTCCACCTAAAGCATCAATTTCACGTACAACTATCCCTTTAGCACTTCCACCAATTGAAGGATTACAAGGCATATCACCTATATTATTAATATTTGCCGTAATTAATAACGTTTTATGGTTTTTACGAGCACTAGCTAAAGCCGCTTCACACCCGGCATGTCCACCACCAACTACAATAATATCATATTCCATTATAACTCACCTATTTTCCTAAACAAAAATTTTTAAAAATAGTATCTAATAATTCTTCATCATAAGATTCACCAATTATTGAACCTAATATATCATTAATTTCTCGCAAATCTATTTCAATCATATCAATCTCCATAAAATCGATTGAAGAATTAATTTTATTAATCAATTCGATACATTTTTTTATTTTAGCCAAATCATCAGCATTGACAAAAATATTCATATCCGCACTTATTTCATCTAATTTAAACATTGAAATAATTTTATTTTTTAATTTATCTAACCCTAATCCATCTTTTGTGCTCATTAAAACAACATCATTATCTTGAAAATCAATCTTTCGCTCCAAATCAACTTTATTTATAATTATTATTCTTTTTTTAGATGCAGTTAAATCTAATAACTTTTGATCTTCAACATTTAACTCTCTACTACCATCTAAGACTAATAAAACTAAATCAGCTGAAGAAATGCTATCAATACTTTTATTTATTCCTATTCCTTCAACAATATCATCAGTTTCATGAATCCCTGCTGTATCAAGTAGTTTTAAATAAACACCATTTAAATTTAAAGTACCTTCAACAATATCACGAGTTGTCCCAGCAACATTAGTTACAATTGCTTTTTCTTCATTCAAAAGTAAATTCAAAATGCTACTTTTACCGACATTAGGGCATCCTACAATAGCTGTTTTTAAACCATCTAAAACTATAGTAGTATTTTCACTAGTTTCTAAAATTTTTTGTAAAGAAGTAGTTATTTCGCCTAAATGTTTTTTTACTTCATCAATTGTTACATCTAAAATATCTTCATACTCCGGATAATCAATATTAACAGCTATATTAGCAAGTAGTAATAATATTTTATTACGTAAATCTCTTATATTATTAGAAACACTACCATCTAATTGCTTTAATGAAAGTTTTCTAGCAAGCTCTGATTTCGAATCAATTAAATTCATAATACCTTCTGCTTCTACTAAATCAATTCTACCATTTAAAAAAGCACGTTTAGTAAATTCGCCAGGCTCTGCTAAGCGACAATCATTCATTAATAACAACTCTAATACTTTATTGGTAGTTGCTATACCACCATGACAATTAATTTCAACAACATCTTCACGAGTAAAAGTTTTAGGTGTACGCATTACACTAACTAAAACTTCATCAATTATTTCATTATTATATACAATATGCCCATAATTAATAGTATGACTAGCAACTTTTTCTAAATCAGTACCTTTAAAAATTTTATTTACATTTTTTATGGCATCATTTCCACTAACACGAATTATTGAAATAGCACCTACTCCTACTGCAGTTGCTATTGCCGCTATTGTATCTTCCATCAAACACACCTCTTTTTAATTTTGAATATTTTAATTTATTCATTTTTATTTGTCAATGAAAAAAGAAGACTATGCATCTTCTTTAAATCTTATGACTACATAACGGTTTGGTTCTTCTCCAAAGCTTTCGCTTTCTAGTTCTTTAAAAGTACCTACCACATTATGAACAGCTCTTCTTTCATAAGAATTCATCGGATCCATTTTAGCTTCAACTTTTGTTTTAACAACATCTCTACAAATCTTTTTTGTTTGATATTCAATATTATTAATTTTCTTACCCTTATAATTTGAAGCATCAATATTTACTTTTAAATTTAAACCAGATTGATTTTTTAATGTTTGTCTAACTAAAACTTGAATAGCATTTAATGTTCTACCTTCTTTTCCAATCAATATTTGATTGTTATTTGAAGCCATTTTTACATTATAAATATCACCTTCACGTGTTACTTCTAAATCAATTAAAATGCACATTAAATTTCCTAAAGTTTTAATATAATATTTTACAAATTTCTTAACGTCTTCTTTTCTAATAACTGTAAGAATTACCTTTTTACCTTTTAGAAAACCACCATCTTCTTCAGTATATGAAGTATAAATATCATCTTCTGTACAATTTAATTCTTCATAACACTTTTCAAATGCTTTTTCTAAAGTTTTTTCTTCATAAACGTATTTTTCTAACATTTTATTTACCTCTCTTGACTAACAAATTTTGAAAAATAGTAAATCCACTATTGAAAATCCAATATAATGCAATACTTGTAGAAATACTAAATGAAGCAATAGAAATAAATACTATCATAATATTAGTTGTCATTTTCATAGATTTCTCTTGTTCTGATCCCATTGAAGCAGTTTGATTCATCTTAAATGAAAAATAAGTTACAGCAACAACAAGAATAACTAAAATAATATAATACCATTGGCCAGCTTTCATTGCTGTTAAAGGACTCATACCTAAATTCAATCCTAGAAATTTACCTTCAAATATTACTGGTAAACGATTCATCGATTCATAAAATGCAAAAAACAATGGAATTTGAATTAAAGCAAAAACGCAACCAGCCATCGGATTAATATTATATTTTTTGTATATTGCTAACATTTCTTGGCTTTTCATCATCATTTCTTGTTGAGAAGTACAATCACGATATTTCTTTTCTAATTTTTCAAGTTCAGGTTGAGCTTTTTTCATATTTTCTGATTGCATTGCTGTCTTTTTGGTTACTGGCATTACTGCTAATCTCAATGCTAACGTAATTATTATAATTGCTAAACCATAATTTTTAACTAATCCACCAAGTTTAATTATAACCCAAGCTAATGGTTTAACAAAAATAGTATTCCAAATTCCCTCATAACCACCACTAGTAATTTTAAATTCATTACACTTTGGTAAACTTTTTATATCAACATTATATTTTTCATATAATTCAATTGCTTTTGAATCTGTAGGTTGACATAAAATATTTGATACTAAACTTTGACCAGTTTCATCAATTTTTACTACTTTTTTATTTTCATCAGTTAAATTTTTAGCACAACCAGTAAGTAAAAAAACAGACATCGCTAAAATTGTTAATTTCTTAAATTTGTTCATCCTTTTCCTCCAAGATACCACCCTTATGAAAATAATAGTTTAAATCATTTTCAAGATCGTGATAATTTTTTTCTAAAATTTCTCTCTTTATAATTATAATACATTTAAAAGAATTTTGATAGTTATTTTTATCAATTATACTCTTTATCTGTCTTTTAATTCTATTTCTAACAACAGCATGCCCTACTTTATTACTGATAGTTATCCCAAATTGATAATCAAAATCATTCTTGTCAAAACTATTTCCAACACTCTTATCTATATATATAAGGAAACCTTGTCCTCTATAAGGTCTAATTGTGTGAATTATACGCGTAAATTCTTTACTATCTTTAACAATATTTTTTTTCTTCACAAATACCCTCCTCCAAAAAAAATATCACCACGCCTCAGCGGTGATATTCTTTTAATGAGATAAAACTTTACGACCCTTACGACGTCTATTATTAATTATCTTAGTTTCCATTCTAGCAAAAAAACCTAATTTCTTACTTTTCTTTCTATTATTAGGTTGATATGTTCTTTTCATTTATTTCCACCTCCTCGGTTTTTCCCCATTGCTTTTATAATTATATATATTTTGTTTTTGTTTGTCAATCTTTTTCCACATATATTTCAAGGTGAATTTTGTCGTAAAATAGACGCAAAATAATTTTTTCCACATTTTTTGTGGAAAACTCAATGTTGATAATTTTTTTAAGGGGAAAAGTTTTCCACATATATGTTGATAACTACTATATGTTATTATATTTCATAAGTGTAGTAGGTGGATAACTATGTTATTAACATTTTTAAATACATTTCCACATACTTTTTTTTAAACATTAACTATTTTAAAAGTTATTAACAATCAAAAATTCTATTTTTTGTAATTTAGTGTTTCCTTTTTATTTTTTCTATTGTAAAATATAGTTGTAATTTTGAGAGAAGAAGGTGATATTTGTGGACATTAATAATATTTGGACAACATTTTTAAAACGAATTGAAGCTTCAGTTCAGCCCATGGCATACACAACTTGGTTTAAAGAAACAAAATTAATTAGCTTAAAGGATAATAAAGCCATTGTACAAGTTCCAATGGAAATTCATAAAAAACATTTAAAAGAAAGCTATAATGACATAATTGAAGAGATATTTACAGATATAACAGGTACAAACTTTCAAATGGAATACTATTTACCAAATGAACTAAATAGTAATGTGGAAATTCCTAATGAAACTAGTGAAAATGTTGAATTTGAAACAAATCTTAACCCAAACTATACATTTGAAACATTTATAGTAGGGGAAAGCAATAAATTTGCTCAAGCAATGGCCTTAGCTGTTGCTGAAAGACCAGGTTTTGTATATAATCCTCTTTTCCTATATAGTAGTAGTGGACTTGGAAAAACACATTTAATGCATGCGATAGGTAATTATGTGCATAACAATAGTAAAAAACGCGTATTATATGTAACAAGTGAAAAATTTGTTAATGATTTTCTTGAATTATATAAGAAAAACAAAGATGAAAACAATTTTGAATATGTGGACAATTTTAAAAAGAAATATCGAAATGTTGACGTCCTTTTAATTGATGATATTCAGTATCTTGAAACAGCAAGTAAAACACAACAGGAATTTTTCCACACTTTCAATGAATTACATCAACAAAATAAGCAAATAGTAATTGCATCAGACCGTTCACCTGATGATTTCCAAAAATTAGAGGAAAGACTAAAAACTAGATTTAGCTGGGGAATGACAATAAATATTTTCCCACCAGACATGAATCTAAGACTTAGTATAATTGAAAGAAAACTTGAAGCTCAACAGATCACCAATTTTCCCAATGATGTTAAAGAATATATAGCTAGTATATGTACATCAGACATTCGAAAACTCGAAGGTGCTATATCAAGAGTACTAGCATACGCCACCATTATGAATGGCTCAGATATTACTTTAGATCTTGCGCTAGAAGCATTAAGAGACTTTATTGGTAAAAACGTAATAAGCAGAAATAAAATAGAGCAAGTCCAAAAAATTGTTGCAACTAAATATAATTTAACATTAGAAGATATAAAAGGTAAAAAAAGAAACGCTAACATAACAATGCCTAGACAAATAGCAATGTATATATGCCGCAATGTTCTAAATGAACCATTAATGAAAATAGGTATAGAATTTGGTGGAAAAGATCATACAACTGTTATGCACTCTGTGAACAAAATTGAAAAAGAACTAAAAACCGATTCAAAATTAGAAATGGAAATAAATTCTATTGTGAATAACTTAAAATAATTGTGTATAAATGTGCATAACTTTTCCACTGGATTTACAATAAATTTTTGAGTTTTGCACATGTTTCCACATTAATAATATTAATAATAACTATATATAAATAATATAATAAAGGAGTCAAAAAAATGAAATTAAAAATTGAACAAAAAACATTATTAGAAAATTTAAATTATGTAATAAAAGGAGTATCATATAAAAATTTAATTCCTATTTTAAATTGTATAAAATTTGAATTAACCAATGAAGGATTATTTTTATTAAGTACAGATAATGATATAGCGATTAAAACTTTTATTCCAGCATCAGAAATAGAATCAATTGATGAATTAGGTGAAGTAGTAGTTTCAGGAAAATATATATTTGAAATTGTTAGAAAATTACCTAATGGAATTATCAATTTAGAAGAAATAACTTCTGAAATTTTATACATTTACACAGAAAATACTTCTTTTAAACTAAATTGTAATTTAGTAAGTGATTTCCCTAATATAGATTTAACTCTTTTAGATAATCCTATTGTCTTAGAACAAAAATCATTTAAAAATATTATTTTCCAAACAGCATTTGCCGCATCTACTCAAGAAAATCGTCCAGTTTTAACAGGAATAAATCTAAAAATAAATGGGGACACCTTAACTGCAACAGCTACAGATTCTTATAGAGTTGCTCAAAAAAATATTAAACTTGAAAATAATAGTTCTGATATAAATATAGTAATCCCAGTAAGAAATATAAATGAATTAATTAAAATGTTAAATCATGAAGAAGATAAATTAGAATTGCACATCTTTGAAAATAGAGTAGTTTTCAAATTTAATAACATTTTAATGATGTCAAGCTTAATAAATGGACCATTCCCAGATGTAGCTCAATGGATTCCTGAAAAATTTGAACTTGAAGTTAAATTAAGTTTGAATGCTATTTATGATGCTATCGATCGTGCTTCTTTATTAACAAGTGAAGCTGAAAAAAATACAATAAAGTTAGAAATAAAAGGAACAACAGCCATAATTTCTTCAAACATTCCTGAAATAGGTAACGTAACAGAACAAGTTCCTATCTTAAATGACAATACAAAAGACTTTATCATAGCATTTAGTTCTAAATATATGATGGATGCTATAAAAGCAATAAATTCAGAATTTGTAACATTATCATTTAATAGTGAAATTCAACCAATAATTATAAGAAATCCAGAAGATTTAAACGTTACGCAATTAATTGTTCCAATTAAAATTTATTAATTCAGACAAAAAAAAGACGCTTTTAAGCGTTTTTTTATGCATTTGAGACAAAAAATGTGCATTAATTAAAAAAAATGGTAAAATTTTAAAGGAAACAGGGGAATGAATAGGGAATATTAGTAGTAGGAGGTGAAAAAGTGCAAAAATATGAAATTAACATGGATACTTTAGCAATAATTCCAATTAATTCAAGTGAAACTAAAATAATTGAAAAAGAAAATGAATACATAGTATCTCAATCATCTTTAAAGATAATTGACGATGGTTGCCGTTTTTTTGGAAGTTCTTATGTAGGTCGTTCAGAAGGAACAAAAAGTATGATAGGTGTTAACTACAAAGCACCAATTATTGTTGAAGAAACCACACCAATGATATTTTTTCCAACATTATCACCAAGATTAGATGCATGTTCATGGATATCATTCAAAGATGTTGAAAAGTGTATAAAAAATGCTGAAAATACCATTATTTTATTTAAAAATGGTGTAAAAGTAGAATTAAATACATCATATAAAATTATGCAAAATCAAATTTTAAGATCATCATATTTGAATTCCACATTACTAAGCAGAAAAATTGCTTAAAAAAAAACAAAATTAACAAAATTTTGTTTTTTTTGCCTATTTTTATGATATAATTGTAATCAGTAGTGGAGTACTAGTTTGGTATTAAAGTGCTTTATAGGCCAAATAAGACTGAAAAGAGGCAAATATATGTTTTTTAAAAGCGTTGAGTTAAAAAATTATAGAAATTATGACCTCTTAAAATTAAAATTTACACCGACCATAAATATTATTGTTGGCAAAAATGGTCAAGGAAAAACTAATATATTAGAAAGTCTATATTATACAGGTCATTTAAAATCTCATCGTGTATGTGATGATACAATTTTAATCAAAAATAGTAAAAAAAACTTTAAAATTTTATCAAAAATACAAAAAAATGAATTTTTAGATGAAATAAAAATAGAAAATACTGAATATTCCCGAAAAATTTACTTAAATAATGATGAAATCACTAAAAAAAGCGAATATTTAGAACTAATAAATATTATTTTATTTGAGCCTAGTAATTTAGAATTAATAAAAGGGGCACCAAATATTAGGAGAGAGTTTCTAAATGATGCCATAATTAATATTAATCATAGCTACTATAATATTCTGAATGATTATAATAAGTTATTAAAAATGCGAAATGAATACTTGAAATCTAGAAGAAATGATAAAGAGTATTTAGAAGTATTAGATAAGTACTTTATAGATAAAGCTATGCTTATTTATCAGATGCGTAATAAATATATAAATAAAATTAATGAATTTATTACTAATATTTTTCGCGACATTATGAATATTAATAATTTAAAAATACAATACAAGAGTTTTTACAATATTTTATTAGAGAAAGAAAATCCTAAAGAATATTTCAAAAACTTTTTACAAGAAAATTATGAAAAAGAAAAAAATATAGGACTAACAAGCGAAGGTCCACATAAGGATGACTTTGTTTTTTTAACTAATCAAATAAATCTAAAAGAATATGGTTCGCAAGGTCAGCAAAGAGCAGGTGTAATTTCTTTAAAATTTGCTGAAGCTGAAATAATAAAAAAATATAAAAAAACACTTCCAGTACTATTACTCGATGACGTATTTAGTGAGTTAGATGGAATAAGAAAAAATAATCTTTTAAAGTATTTATCAAGTGGAAGCCAAGTCATTTTGACAACAACAGATATAAATAAAATATCCAAAAAATTAATAGATAATGCAAATATCATAAAAATAGAACAATACAAATAGGAGGAAAATATGCAAGAACAACATTATGATGCTTCTGATATTCAAGTTCTCGAAGGATTAGAAGCCGTTAGGAAAAGACCAGGAATGTATATTGGTACAACAAGTGAAAGAGGTTTACATCACTTAGTATGGGAAATTGTTGATAATGCTATAGATGAAGCTTTAGCAGGATATTGTAAAAATATTGAAGTAACAATTAATGACGACAATTCAGTAACGGTAAAAGATGATGGTAGAGGTATTCCAACAGGAATCCATCCTAAGACTGGTATCTCAACTGTCGAAACAGTTTATACAATTTTGCACGCTGGTGGCAAATTTGGTGGTGGAGGATATAAAGTATCCGGAGGACTACATGGAGTAGGTGCTTCTGTAGTAAATGCTTTAAGTAGCTGGGTTGAAGTAACAGTTTATCAAGGTGGAAAAGTATACCAAATTCGTTTTGAAAATGGTGGTCATACTGTAAAACCTTTAACAATCATAGGCGATTGTCCGCTTGAACGAACAGGAACAACTGTAACATTTAAACCAGATCCAAGTATTTTTACTGATACAACAATATTTAATTATGAAACTTTGAGAAAAAGAATTCAAGAATTGGCTTTTTTGAATCGAGGATTAAGTATTGTTTTAGTTGATGAACGCGATAAAGCTGAATTGAAAAAAGAAACATTTATGTACGAAGGCGGAATAAGCGCTTATGTAGCTATGTTAAATGAACATTCAACGCCATTACATGAAAAAATAATTCATCTTACTGGAGAAGAAGATGGAATTACATTAGAAGTTGCTTTGCAATATAATTCAGGTTATCAAGAAAAAATATATTCATTTACTAATAATATTAATACATACGAAGGTGGAACGCATGAAGATGGCGTTAAACGTGCTTTAACTAGAATTATTAATAATTATGCAAGAACTGCTAAGATTTTAAAAGATAATGATGATAGTTTAAGTGGCGAAGATGTACGTGAAGGTTTAACAATGATAATTTCTTGTAAACACCCAAATCCACAATTTGAAGGACAGACTAAAACTAAATTAGGTAATAGTGAAGTAAGAAAAATTGCTGATGATGTCTTTAGTGAAGGCTTTGAAAGATTTTTATTAGAAAATCCAACTGAAGCAAGATTAATTGTTGAAAAATCACTAACTGCATCTCGTGCTCGTCAAGCGGCAAGAAAAGCAAGAGAACTTACAAGAAGAAAAGGCGATTTAGACATAGGTAATTTTTATGGGAAATTAACCGATTGTAAGAGCAAAGATCCTAAAATTTCAGAAATTTTCATAGTCGAAGGAGATTCAGCCGGTGGTTCAGCTAAAAAGGGTCGTGATTCTATGACTCAAGCTATATTGCCATTAAGAGGTAAAATCTTAAATGTTGAAAAAGCTCGATTAGATCGTGCCCTAGGAAATGAAGAAATTCGTACTATTATAACTGCGTTCGGAACAGGAATAGGTGAGGAATTTGATATTTCAAAATTAAGGTATGATAAAATTATAATCATGACTGATGCCGATGTCGATGGAGCTCATATTCGTGTTCTATTATTAACATTATTCTATCGCTTCTTTAAACCAATAGTAGAAGCCGGACATGTATATGCTGCTCAACCACCTTTATATCGTATAGCTCATGGAAAAATCAGAAAATATGTATTAGATGAAGCTGAGAAGGATGAATACATTAAAAATCTTTCACCAAATACTAAATATGAAGTATCAAGAATGAAAGGTTTAGGTGAAATGGATCCTGAAGAATTGAACGAAACAACAATGGATATTGAAAAACGTGTTTTAAGAAAAATAACAGTCGATGATTGCGTAGCTGCAGATAGTGTATTTGAGACACTAATGGGTGAAGAAGTAGAACCTCGCCGTAAATTCATTGAAGAAAATGCTGGTTATGTACAAAATTTAGATATTTAGGAGGTAAATTATGGAAGAAGAAAAAAATATAGAAACAACGAGAGATAGTTTATCTGAAAACAATATCGTTGAAGAAGTACAAAAATCATTTTTAGAGTATTCAATGAGTGTAATTGCATCAAGAGCATTACCTGATTTAAGAGATGGTTTAAAACCAGTTCATCGCCGTATTTTATGGTCTATGTATGAATGTGGCTATACTCCAGATAAACCTCATCGAAAATGTGCCACAACAGTTGGTTATGTAATGGGACATTATCATCCACATGGCGATTCAAGTATATATGAAGCTATGGTAAGATTAGCTCAAGATTTTAATCAACGTTATATGTTAGTTGATGGCCATGGTAATTTCGGTAATATAGAAGGTGATGGCGCTGCAGCCATGCGTTACACCGAATCAAAACTTGCTAAAATATCTTTAGAATTATTAAGAGACATCAATAAAGATACTGTAGATATGGATCCTAACTTTGATTTTACTCAAAAGGAACCACGTGTATTACCATCAAGATTTCCTAATATATTGGTAAACGGAAGTATGGGTATTGCAGTAGGTATGGCAACCAATATACCACCACATAATTTAGGTGAAGTAATTGATGGATGCGTTGCCTATATAGATAATCCAGAAATTGATACTTTAGGATTAATGCAATATATCAAAGGCCCAGATTTTCCTACTGGTGGCATCATATTAGGTAATTCAGGAATAAAAAAAGCATATGATACTGGTCGTGGCACAATAACTATAAGAAGTAGAGCTACTATAGAAGATCATGGTACTCATCATACAATAGTTATTACAGAAGTTCCTTATGGTGTTAATACCATGGAACTAAAGAACAGGGTAGCTGAACTAGTAAGAGATAAGATTATAGAAGGTATATCAGATTATCATACAGATTTAAAAGATGGTGTCAAAATTACAATTACTTTAAAAAGAGACGCTAATCCACAAGTTGTATTAAATAATCTATATAAACACACAAATTTTCAGATTCAATACGGAATAATTTTCTTAATGTTGGATGGAATGACTCCAAGAACATTAGGGTTAAAAGCCATAATATCTAAATACATTGATTACCAAAAAGAAGTAATAATTAGAAGAGCTAAGTTTGATTTAGCAAAAGATGAAAAACGAGTACATATATTAGAAGGCTATCGTATAGCTCAAGAAAATATAGATGAAGTAGTACAAATTATAAAGTCAGCAAATGACGATAATGAAGCCAAAACTAAATTAATGTATAAATTCAATTTATCAGATGTTCAATCTGAAGCAATTTTAGAATTAAAGTTAAGACGTTTAACAGGATTAGAACGTGATAAAATTGAAGCAGAATTAGAAGCATTATTAGCTGAAATAGAAGAACTAAAAGCTTTATTAGCATCGGAACAAAAAATATTAGAAGTAATCAAAAAAGAAATGCTAGAAATTAAAGCTAAATATAGTGATGAAAGACGAACAGAAATAGACATGACAGCTATTGATTATATTGAAGACGAATCACTTATTCCAGTAGAAAATGTAGTTGTAACACTTACAAATAAAGGCTATGTAAAGAGAATGACGAGTGAGACATATAAGACTCAAAATCGTGGTGGAGTTGGAATTAAAGGAATGACTACCAATGAAGAAGATTATGTAGAAAATATTATTTCAATAACAACTCATGACTACTTGATGTTCTTTACAAGCAAGGGAAAAGTATATAGAATTAAAGGATATGAAGTTCCACTATTTAGTAGACAATCAAAAGGATTACCAATAGTTAATTTATTACCATTGGAAAAAGATGAAGTAGTAAGAGCAATGCTAAAAGTTAGTCCATCTGATGAAAATATGTTTATTGTATTCTGTACACAAAAGGGACTAGTTAAAAGAACTAGATTAGAAGAATTTGCTCAAATTAGAAAAACAGGTAAGATAGCAATTTCATTGAATCCAGATGATGAATTAATTTCTGTTAAGAAAACTAGTGGAAATGATCGAATTTTGATTGCATCTTCAAATGGAAGAATGATTCATTTTGATGAAAAAGAAATAAGAGTTATGGGAAGAAGTGCAGCTGGAGTTAAAGGTATTGAAATGGACGGAGGCATCTGTGTTGGATGCGAAGTAGCATCTGATAACCAAGAAATACTTGTAGTAACAGAAAAAGGTTATGGTAAACGTACATCAGCAGAAGAATATAGAATGACACATAGAGGAAGTAAAGGTGTCAAAGCATTAAACATAACAGAAAAAAATGGAAATATTGTTTCATTTAAAGTAGTTCGTGGTGATGAAGACTTAATGATAGTTACAAATAATGGTATTATAATAAGAATGCCGTTAGAACAAGTATCATCAACCGGAAGAGTTGCTCAAGGTGTAAGATTGATAAATCTTAAAGATGATCAAAAAGTAAGTACTATAGCTGTACTAGAAAAAGAAGAAACAGAAAAAACTGAAGAGGAACAGGAATAATGTTCCTTTTTTTATAAAATTTAAAAAAATGTTCCACGTGAAACATCATCGAAGTAAAAAGAATAAAAGCATAAAAATAAAAACGAAGTTATCAACAATGTT
>ERZ824600.2187-NODE-2187-length-21561-cov-2.968474_pt1 | contig 21561 bp, 23 predicted proteins | sample MGYA00519933_ERZ824600 | MGnify/ENA primary metagenome ERZ824600 (study PRJEB31778, sample SAMEA3449178) | human gut metagenome | biome: human gut; feature: human-associated habitat; material: faeces | place: United Kingdom | collected 2010/2012 ... | reverse complement strand
TATTTTCATCAATGTAAAAAGAATCTTGCATGTCGCGAGCGGGGTGATCATGGGGAATATTCATTAATTCAAAGTTATAATGATCGCTTTCCACTTCCGGTCCCTCAACGATTTCATAGCCCATAGAGGCAAAGATATCGATGATTTCATCTTGGATTTTATAGAAAGGATTTTTTGCTCCTTTTTTCATTTCTTTTCCAGGTAAAGAAATATCGATTGTTTCTTCTTCTAATTGCTTTTCAATTTTTCTTTCTTCTAACGCTTTTCTTTTCGCTTCTAAGCGTTCTGCAATTTCATTTTTTGCATCATTAATATGTTTTCCAAAAGCCGCTCTTGCTTCTCCTGATAATTCCTTCATGCGACTCATTAACGCCATTAAAGGAGATTTTTTAGATAAGTAAGCATTACGTATTGTGCCTAAGGTTTCTAAATCATCGCAGGCTTCAATTTCTTCAACCGCTTTTTCATGTAGTTCTTTAATTTGATCTTCCATTATCAAGTTTCCTCCTATCAAAATAAAAAAAGTCGATCCAACCAAGGAACGACTTATGCCGTGGTGCCATCCTTATTCATCATCATGGTTATGAAGATGCACTTAATTGGTGATAACGCAACCAGCGGACATTTCGTCTATACTCCAAGGTGAATTCGCAAGCATTTCTATAGAACAGTTTCACTATCTTGTTCCTCCCTAAATAGAAAGAGACTTGTTACTACTTCTTTTCATCGTACGAGCAAATTATAGCATAGCTATAAAGGTTTATCCATTCTTTTTTATAAAAGATAGAAAAGGAGTTGTCCGTTCGCATGGATTTTTTATTAAAAATAAATATTCACTTATTGATATAAACTTAGTCAATTATTGATATTTTTCATCAAAATCATGTAATATTAAACTAATGAATATTTCATTTATGAAACAAAGCGGAGGATTTATGAAAAAATCAAAAATGATATTTCCCTTTATTCTAGGACTTTTCTTAAGTTCATGTGGTTCTTTTATTACGGTATCACACCATCATGTTTTTAAAGATACTTTTGTTTATGATGATGTTGCCATTGGAAAGGAACTATGTGTGCGCACGAAGAAGAAAAAATTGATAGTGAACCTCATGAATACGAAAATGGCAAATGTGTAGTTTGTGGCTATATCGAACATAGTGTTGACTATTTAACTTTTCAAGAGATTTCTATACTTTCAATTCCCTATTATGGTGTAATTAAGTGTGATAATTCAGCCATAGAGATTTCAATTCCTCATTACTATGAAAATAGAAGAATTGATTGCATGATAGAAGGAGCGTTCGTAGACTGTACGAATTTAACGACGATTGTTATTCCTAATTGTATTGATCAATGGCAAGAAGGTGCATTAAAAAATTGTACTGCTCTTACCAATGTTATTTTACAAGACGGATTGAGAGAAATAGGCTATAGCGCATTTAGTGGTTGTACCGCTTTAAAACATATTGATATCCCTGATAGTGTTTACCAATTCCATTCATATATTTTTTCTGATTGCTCTTCCTTAGAGAGTATTAAATTTCCTAATCAGCCGATTGAAATTTCTGATCGCATGTTTGAATCTTGCACTTCGTTAAAAAGCATTGTTATTCCAAGTAATATTTTGGGTATTAGCGCTTTTGCTTTTTCAAAATGTACCGCTTTAACAAATATTGAATTTCAAAATGGCCTCACTTATATTGACTGGCACGCTTTTGAGAAATGTTTTGCTTTAACCGATGTTGTTTTTCCTAATAGTGTAACGCACTTAAAAGAAGGCATTTTTGATGGCTGTATCGCGTTGAATAACGTTTATATTCCTGACTCTATTACTGAGATTGATGGACCTATTTTTAATAGCTATCCAATTTATGATATGGAAGAACCTATTCCCAATGTTACTAGTTTTTTAACCGTTTTTTGTGAAACCGAAAAAGAGCCACAAAACTGGAAATCCGATTGGGATAAATCCATTGCTCACGTTGTTTGGGGTTATCAAAATGAAAAAGTAGTGGAAAATGGTATTTCTTATGCTTTATGTGAAAAAGATGGATCGAAATTCTATAAGGCTTTCGCTTTTGATCGCTCTAGGGACATGATAGAAATCCCCTCCTCTATTAACGGTATCCCTGTTACCACAATTAATGATAGTGCTTTTGAAAAATGTTTTTCATTAAAGAGTGTTACCCTTTCTAATGGCATCACAAGTATTGGAAAATCCGCTTTTGCAAGTTGCACCTCTTTAACCAATATCAGTATTCCGGATTCGGTAACTTATATTGGTGATGGCGCGTTTAGCCAATGTGAAGCACTATCAAATATAGTAATTCCAAATCGAGTTACCGAGATTAATTCTTATACTTTTAATGGCTGTAAATCTTTAAAAAATGTCACCATCTCTGAAAATGTTACTTATATTGCTGAATACGCGTTTTATTGCTGTGAAACTTTACCTAGCGTTAATATTCCTGGTAATGTCAAGGAAGTTGGTGAAAATGCCTTTTATGGATGTTTTGAATTAAAAAACGTAATAATTTCTAATGGTGTGCAAGCATTAAGAAATTATTCTTTTGCCTTCTGTGATTCACTCGCTCAAATTATAATTCCTAAAAGTGTTATTACACTTGAAGCACAAACTTTCTTTGAAGGAAATCCGAATTTAACCGTTTATTGCGAAGCACAAAGTCAACCGAGTGGTTGGGATGATGGATGGGTAAATGAAGTGCATGAAGTCGTTTGGGGTTATCAAATAGAAGCATAATTAATTGAAAGTAGATTTGAATATTTTATTCATTATAAAAAGAGCTACTAAGAACTTTATCGTTTCTTAATAGCCCTTTTGCTTATATTCTTTAAATTTCTATTCCTTAATGATCAAGCGCAGAAAATATGATCACAACTGGAACAAGTATGCCGCATAAGCCAGAGGATAAAGGGAGTAATAAGAAATATAGAATATTAAATTTATCCGTGAACTCTGTGCGTTGTTTATAAATGGAGTAAGATAAATTCCCCACATTAGACACTATTAAAAAGGCGAAGAAAGGGATAGCCTTTTTTTGAATACTTAAGAAAACTTCTTCGGATAATCCACTTTCGAATAAGAAGGAATTTTTATCGATCATAAAATAAAATAATACGCATTCAGCAGCCCCTAGAATTCCATATAAAACAAATAAAAGAATTCGGACCGGTAATGGGATTTCTGGATCCACATAGGAATACGCCTTCTCGCTAGATGCAAGGAAAAGAATAAATGTAATCGCACAATGAAATAATAAAATTCCACCAAGTCTTAATTTAAAAGTACTCTCCATATTGTGAGTAAAATTATTAAAAAATAACGCTAAGGCTGATGCCAAAAATAGGAATATAAACATGATATACAAATGTCTTTTTGCTGATAAAAGATATTTTTCTTCCTTTAATAAATAGTTTCTTCCCATTATAAATACCCTCTTTCTTTTCTTCTTTATACGTTCGACTCGTTTTATATTTTTTCTTTTTCTTTACACCGCAATTTAAAAACAAAATAACCGATATAATATAAAACAACGATTCCCGCAAAAACAATCCACATGATTCCTTGTAATTTACTACCCGTGTAATCTGGATGAGCGGTTCGAAGTGTGTGAAAAACTTCGGTAAATACGAACCCCATTAGCATAAAGCTATTCACGCTAAGTAAAACGTAGTTTTTATATTGATTTATGCCTTCACTGGTATTAATAAATACTTCCACTAAAATAAAAAGAAGTAACATGAAAGCCAAAAAGGCAAGCAAATGGAAAACACTAAAACATTCCCATTTGCGAGTAATTGAAAAATAAAATGTAACACCTATAAATATAACCGCTTGAATAATTCTCAATATTTTAGCTAAGATAAAGGGAATATTTCTAGCAATTTGAAGAGGAAAAATGCAACTTACTAAAAACATCACTATTGCATAATAAAATGTAACCTTCATCGGGATATTGCTATAAGAAACATGCATAAATTGTTCGGTAATAGGAAAATATAAAAGTACTGCTAGACTTATGACAAACATAAAGCAATATAGGGCGATGAATAGTCCCTTCATTCCTGTACCAAAATGACCATTTTTTAGTTTTTTGACCTTTTGCATTTCTATTGAATTAATATTAATTACACAATCGGAATGGAGTAATTGTTGAAGGAGCAATTCATCTTCTGTGAATTTTAATTCCATACTTGAATTTTTCATAATAATCCTTTCTTTTTTAACGAACGCTATTCATTCGATAAAAATTAAATTTTTGTTCTACGTAGTTTTTTCCCTTTTCTTGCAAGGTTCTCATTAGTCGAACAAAATCAGTATCCAAACGATCTTCAATTTCTTTTTTTATCGTTTTTTGCAAGTGTGATAGATGTGCTTTATCTGCTCTTTTCTCTGCTTCAGCGTCACTTATTCCTTCTTCAAACAGATCCTCTAATTTCCAACGTATTAAAGAAAATTGTTCTAATACAAACATTAATACATCTAGCAAATTTAAATAGGCTTTGTCTTCTTTAAAACAAAATCCGTCACGCCAATCTTCCATTGTGTTTCCGTTTCGATGGTCTTTATCAAATTTTTCAAAATAGGCCAAGGAGCCATAAGAAAAATGCGAGGTGTTCAATTTTTCTAATACACGAATTGCGTATGCAAAATCAGCAAAGCGTATTTTTTGTGTTGAATCTCTTGGGGAATAAGAATAAATGCGCTTTTCTTCAAACCATTGATAGAAAGGTTTCGTTTTCAATCTTTTAATCATGGAGTCTAAAGCTAATATTGCTTGGCATTTTTGCGTTTCTAGTGTTCCAATTTCTTCAGTATGTTGAGCTAAAGAATGTTCTCGTTCGCTAGATATATATTTTCTCTTTTGGCTCAAAAGATAGTTCTTCATATCTAGTAAAATATTTTGAATCTCAGCGTCATTCGTTATGATGCTTTCCATTTGAATCACCCCTAAATAATAAATCTTTTCTCACTATATTGCTCTACTAGTTCTTGATACTGGCGAAGCTTTTGAACGGCACTACCAAGGCTATCTACATTTTCATTTTTCGTATGAACGATTTGATTTTCTGACATTTCAATACAACCTAAAGCCGTAGATAGTTTTTCAGAAAATGTATCTATTTGTTTAATAATACTCTCACATTTTGTGATTTTTTCTTGAATCTCTTTCAATTCTCTTTCATATCTTTCTAAATCATTTTGTAGTTTAATATATTGAGGATTTGGCTTTTTTTCTATATATTTTTTTCCTTTTTCATCATAGTGTACAATTTCAATTTCTTTTTTTCGTGTTGCAACATTTGCTTACTATGTTGCATACTTTGATTTACTTCATCTTTGCGCGCCTCTAATTTTGTATTTATTTGGGAGGCCTTTGATTTTAATGCCGTTAATCGGTTCATTTGATTTCTAATCTCATCCATGCCACTATCAACTGCTGTCGAAATGCTCTTTGTTTTTTCTTCTAAGCAAGAAATAATCGATTGGATCGATTGGATTACACCAACAATCTCATCTACATTTACATCAATTCTAATCATCATTTATTCCTCTATACTTTCTAGTTCGCGCTCAAGTTGATCTATGTCTATTTTAGAAACCATATTGAATTGACATATTATGCTTTCAATACTTTCGTTTATTTCACTAACACATGAGGAAAGTCCATGAAAAATTGGATCGTATGTTTTTAAAATCGGATCATTGGTTTGAATACCAGCAGTACTAATTTCTCGTAAATCTGACATCGATTCAGTTAAACAACTTATGTTGAAATTCATTAACGCCACCTACATTCATTCATATCCACGACTAATTTTTCTAACAAATACAACTTCTCTATTGCTTCATCAAGCCTTAATAAAATGTATTGAATCGATTGATTAATTTTTTTTACCGATTCTTCCATTCTATCAAAGTTAATGTTTTCAATAGACAAAGAAGCATCCTTTATTTTTTGAGTAAGTGCATGATATAAGAATTCATAGTCTTTGCGCACTTCTATTAATGACATTCTTTCTTTATGAAGCGTCTCATCATCTACACGACAATCATGATCCATATTCCCTCTACGATAGGATATATCTACACTTGTAAAAAAGTCTCTCTCACTCATATTAATAAAGTTTAACTTTCCTTTCTAGTCGATCGATTTCGCCTTGTAAAACTGTTGTTTCAAGTCGTAATTTCTTTACAAGTTCATCAATAAAATAAGAAAAATCATCATATTGTCCGTCTTTCCAAACAGTAGAAAGATAATCTTTTTCTTTTTTTATGTCGATGAATTCATTCTCAACTAAACTAACAAACTGATTTAAATTTTTAATTAAATCTTCTACAACAACTTTATTTGATTTACCTTTTCTTTCCATAAAAACTCTCCTTTTATGAATTTTGATCTAGAATCATATCAATTTTTTCAATTAATTTTTTTATTGAATCCAATAGTTCTAACATTTCCATGTTGGAATATTCTGTGTATTTTCTGAATTTCTCTAAAGATTCTTCAATGCGATCATAATTAATCGTATCAAAATAGGAATTAGCCACTATGACTTTTTTCTTCATTTCTACACTAAGAAATTCAATGGTTTCAAGCCTTTTATGAAGGCTTTGAATGACTGGTTCTACAACATCTAAATTAATGTTATATTCTTCAATATTTGTGTTGATTTTCATAACTATTCTCCATCAAAATGATAATATTTTAATTTCATGACAGTATTTTGACGAGTAATCAAAATCATCATGTTTTCATTAATGCTATTTAATGTTGAAGTTTTAAAGGTGAAATTAGTGATTCTTTCTACATCACTAGCGTCGTTAAATACTCCGATATAGCATGACTTCTTTAAAATGTCATATTGTGCGGAAATGGATAAATTGGAATACTGTGCATCATCATTAACAAAAGAGAGATTTGTTGCAGAAAGGCATAAGAATATGTTATATCTTGAAGCTTCTTTTAAAAGCTTGAATAAACATTCTTTTGCTAAAAGTCTTTCTGAACTATCCTGTCTTCTTCTTTTAAATAAAGAAGCTAAATCATCATCGTCTGCTTGTTCTTCTTGTTGTGCTAAAGGCACATTGTTCATAAAATCATCAATGTTACTTATTTCATTAATGAAGAAGAAAACCGGATCATAATCTCCACGAATATCCTTTCTTCTTTCTTCATAAGTTTTCCATAATTCATTTAAAAATTCTATAAAAGAAGTTTCATTTCCCATTTTAAAGGATTGAGGATTCCGTTCTAGTTGATGAAGAAGTTTTAATTCTTTAGAAGCATCAATAACGTAGGTTGTACAATTTTTTGTTTGCATACAAAGTGTATTAAATACGCCATAAACGCCTTCACTATTATTACCGAGCATGAACAAGCTTGCGTTATATTCTCTTTTAAAATTTAATATAACTGGATGATCATTCATATAATTAATCCCCATAGTTAAAGGATAAATGTCTTTTGTGTTTTTGCTAATGGTTGGGAAAGAATCATTTGGTGAATATTGAAGAGGTGATTGATCACCGATTTTAGCAAAGTCAATAGGATATTGATGCCATTCAGTACAAATTTCAGAGGCGTATTGGACTTCTTTTTTATCCGCATAAGCAATTTTTACAGTTGCGCAATCTTTCCCATGATTATTGGATGCATAGCACATATAAGAACCTTTTGGAATATCCGTACTCATCGTAGATAAATATTTCTTGTTTTCAAAAAGTTCACTAGTGTCATTTACTCCACTTCCTAATGCAAAGCAATAAATACCACTAATTAAGCGTAAGGTTTTTAGCATTTTACGTTCAACGACTTGCGTAGATAGAATTAAATGTACGCCTTGAGAGCGCCCTTCACGAACAATTCTTTCGCACATTTCCGATAATGCATCGCTGACAAATAAATGTTGACACTCATCAATAATGATAATGAGTTTTGGCATATGTGGAAGATTTAAATGATTTTCATCAATTCCTCGATTGTATTCGCCAATATTACGAATCGGTTTTTGTAGTTGATCAGACAATTCCTTAAATTGTTCAATTCTATTTTCACATTCAATAAGAAGGTTCGACAAAATGATCGTTGAATCCTCTTCTTTTACCGATGTTAGAATGGATTTAACATGAGGAATTTTAGTAGTCGTCATAAAAGCATTTAAATCAGAATTATTTTTAAAATCGATTAAATGAAAGATTAATTCATCAGGAGAGTATTTTTTAGCACCTGATAAAATAATGGTCTTGATTAATTGAGATTCACCTGTACCTGGCTCACCAACAATAAAGTTAGCAATAGGACTATTACCGACGGAGCCAAATTCCATTTCCCATACAGTTGGATAATTTACACCGATTGGAATAGTAATACGATCATAGTCACAGGTCGCATGGTTATCATAGAAATGAATTTGATCAAAGCTAACAATATTTTTATTTTTCTCCTTAATATTTGAAACATCCATACAGAAATCATAAAGCATTTGTGGAGTCGTATTTTCTAAGGCGTCTTTAATATACATCAAAACAAAATTATCACCATAGATAGCGATATCCTGTGCGTCATCGTCATTAAGTTCCGGGTTTACAACGTATTTAAAACATTCTTCATCTAGAACAAAAGTATCACAGGCTTGTGTTAATTCATTCACATAAGATAAAAAACGCTTAGAGCGATTTTCCAATGTAAATGAGCTAATTGTGTCAATGAGAACAAAGTATACACCGCATCTTTGATAGCCTTTTACACAACTTAATAGTTCGCGTAATTCTTCATCGGTAATATCGGATAAGAAATTATGCATAACGATAATTTGGGCTTTATCTAAAGAAGCACCTTTAGCACATAATTCAATAAAGTCATTACACTTATTCGCAAATAATTTTTCAGATATGTTATCTGCCCGTTGATGAATTAAACTTAACAAAGTAGAAAATTTATTACGATTTTGGAACATTTCTTGTTGAATGGATAATCCATTTTTTAAGCAAGCATTAATAAAAGCATTTACGTGCGACATAGAATTACAGAAAGGACTATAAAAGCCAAACGAAATGTTATTTGTTGGAATGGATGAAAGGAAGGATAACAAGATGGAAATAATATATTTTTCTACAATATCTAAGGGAACATCTTGCTCAGTATCAATAAGAGAACTTCCGTTGTTTTTTAAATCAAGATAAAACGGAATATCTAAGCAAGATAAATTTCCAGAAAAAACAGGCATTGGAAAATCATTATTAGATAGCATGCCTTTGCAAATTTGAATTTTATTTGGGAAAATGCCAGTATCAGAAACATGATAATCACCTAACGAACAGATTATATCTTTTCCTAATGTTGCAGAGGACGCTCTTGTTCCAAAATTAGAAAGACGACTAGTTAAAGAATCCATTCTTTCCTTAAATAATTCTTCTTTTTTTCGAATTGAGCTTATTTCATCTTCTTTGCTTTGAAGGAGTTGCTCTTTTTGCGTATTTAAATTCGCCAAAGCTTGTTTTAATGAAGCTATTTGCGCTTGATTATTGTTTATTTGAACGACTTTTAAATCAAAGGATTTTCTTAAATCTTCCAATTGAAAAGAACCGCAAGAATATGAATTTTCTTTGCATACTCGTTGTAGTTGCATATCTAAAATACTGGAATTAATATCGAATTCAAATAAATTCGCTTTTAAAGAATTTTGATACTCTATAACGCCTAAAAGAGTGTAAATTGTTACTAAGTCTTTTTTCAATTTACTAATTTGTAAATTTAAATCTTGAATTTTGGATTCTTTTGTACGAATATCCTCTTCAACACTTTCAATTAACTTATGATATTTTTTATCACATTCTTTTAATTCACTTTTTTTCGCTATTTGAAATTTATCAATTGCTTCTTGAATTCTAGATATTTCTTGCATGACATTTTCTATATAAAGCACAGAAATCCACCTCCATTAAAAATTCAATCATTATTTTGAATCTTTAAATTTTATTAATTGCCTATAAGTTTATTTAAAAACTCAAGATTTTTACCACATAAAGTTTAACACGAATATTATCATAATTGTACTAAATAATTGCATTATTTACATGTCTTTGAAAAAACATGCGTCATTTTACATGATAATAAATACAACAGTTACTTCTTTTGAATATCTTTTTATTACTTTTTTTGAATTACTTTTGAGCAAGTATATAACATAAACCGAATTTGTTGATCTTTTGAATTTTTTCATTTTTGACGCTTCATCATATAATAAGATTTTTAGTAGTCATTTTTTCAAATTGATTCATTTTTCTTCACTACCGATTTCACTAAGACAAATTGTCTGAAAAGTTTAAAGTATAAAACTATTTTAATTTTCCTCAATAAATATGGAAAAAGGTGCCTATTTGGGGCACCTTCCTTTTATTTATTCACTTTTCTTGACGCTAAGTAACAAAGAATTCCACCAGCTACTCCAACATTTAAAGATTCCATATTTGCCATAGGAATATATACTTTTGTTGTTGCGTAGTTTAATGTGCTTTCCTCTACTCCTCGCGCTTCATTTCCTAAAACAATTACCACTTTTTGATGGATAGAAACTTGTTCAATGGAATAAGCACCATGTAAGTATGTTACTAAGATTTGATAGCCTTCTTCTTTTAGACGGCCTAATATCGAATTTTCTTCTTCGTGCAAGTTCACTTTGAAGATAGCGCCTTGCGAAGCATTAATTACTTTTTCGTTATAAGGAGAACAACTATTATTCGATAGAATAACGTCTTGAAAGCCAAAAGAAGCTGCGGTACGAATCAATGTACCTAAGTTTCCTGGATCTTGAATATGATCAAGATAAAGAATGCGGTCTTGATATAAAACTTTTCTTTTTTCCATATGGCATACCGCAATGACACCTTGCGGATTCATCACCGAAGAAAATTTCTTTAATATTTCACTCGACACGACGATTTGATCTATGTTAGAAGAAAGATTTAAAGGCTTTTCTGTAATAATTAAATCGACTTGATTTGCTTCTAAAGCCATTTCTAATAGATGAAAACCTTCCACTAAAAATTGACCTTTCTCTTTTCTAGTTTTAGGATCTTTTAGTTCTAATAGTTCTTTAATCTTACTATTGGTTCGACTAGTAATATATTGAATCATAAAGCGTGTCCTCCTTTAAGACGTTTCATTTCTTGATAATAGTTTGGATAATATTTTAATACTTCATCATAAAAAGCTTTAGAATGATCAAAATGGCGGTCATGGGCTAATTCATGCACTACCACTGCATCAATCACTGATATTGGATAATGAATTAAAGTTAACGCAAACGAAAGCGTATGCGTACGTTTTGCGTTGGATCCGTATCTACTAACGGTTTTATGGATTTTAACATGATAAGGTTTTTCTATTGCCATAATTTTTTCATAATACCGCACTCTTTGGGTTAAGATTTCTACCGCTAGAGATTTGAGTTTTCTTTCTAAATCGTCTTTATCTTTATACGTAATTGCGCCTTCTTTAGGTAATGAAGATAAAATATGCACAAGTCGTCTCTTTTCACCTAATAAATAGATATAGTCTTCTCCAATATCTTGATCTTCAAACAAAGCCTTTTGAAAACGAGGTGGTAAGCGAGGTATCATTTTTTCTATATCTTTTTCGGCAGTATAAAAAGGAGCGGAAACGAGTAATTTACCACTATGAACGCGAAAAAGAACACGGCTCATGTTTTTATAAGTAATCTCGACATGAACGGGTTGATTTTGTATTTGGAAAATCGTTTCTTTTTTATAAGATTTCACGTTCTTCATCTCCTTCGTATTGATAAATTTTTATAACAATGAAGCCATATAAAGCGGGAGATACACAATATCATTTTCTATTTTTAAATCACTTGTATGAAGAACATAAGGTGTATCTAACTGTTCTTTATATTTTTCCATAAACTTTTCTAAAGAGCGCGTTGTATATCGAGAAGTTGATTTTACTTCTATGGGTGAAATATTATGACGATTTGTCACTTTACTCTTAGTAATCAAGAAATCAATTTCCATACGGTGAGAAGCATCTTCTCTAGAATTACATGAATAGAAATATAAACGATGCCCGGCCGCTCTTAACATTTGGGCTACAACGTTTTCAATGAGCATGCCCATATTCACTTCGAGTTTATTAAAAAGAATCTTTTTATAAACTTCATTTTGAACGATTCCATTTTCATCGAAAGTGTGACTTAATAATAATCCTGTATCGGCCATATAACATTTAAGTGTTAAACGATCCAAATTTAATTTTAAGCCAATATTCGGTTCGGTAGAATTATAGGATGAATTAATAATCATCGCATCCGATAGCCAAAAAAGCGCATCATTATATTCGCGGAAACGCGCTGATTTTTTTAAAGAGGAAAAGCGAAATTTAATATCATGTTTGGTGAGTTGAGATGGTATAGCATCAAAAATTTGTTCGACTTTTACTTCATATCCTTTTGCATGTTTTATAATATCGGAGCGATATAAATCAAGAATATCTCTTTTTACTCTATCTACTTTAGCAAAATCTTTCGTTTTAACATAACACTCCACTGCTTGTGGCATTCCGCCTACAATCAAATATTGACGAAATAAATTCATAACCTTCCGATGCATATCTTGACCTAATGGTTTTTTATTTTCAAAGCAATAGCGAATCATATCCATGGTTGTATCATAACCGAGGGCCCATAAAAATTCTTCAAAATCAAATGGATACATGCGGAAATGTCTTTCTTCTGATGGAATGACAATGTCTTGAACATTTTGTTTTATCGACATGAGAGAGCCCGTTTCAATAAAATCATAGCGGCCATCTTTAACCAAATATTTTATACTGGCTCTTGCTTTAGGAAAAAGTTGTACTTCATCAAAGATAAATAGTGTTTGATGTTCATAAAGTTTCACATTATAGTAATTAGAAATGAACATAAAGAATTGGTCTAAATCATCTAAATAATTATAAAATAAATCCTTAATGCTATTTGGAGCAATATTAAAATCAATAAGAACATAAGAACGATATTCTTTTTTGGCGAATGCTTCGACAATATAGCTTTTTCCAACACGTCTTGCTCCTTCTAAGAGTAAAGCAGTATTTCTAGCACTATATTTTTTCCACTCAAGCAATTCTTGATATATTTTTCTTTTCATATTGATTTCCTCCATTCTACGGCTTTATTTTAACATGTTCTAATAAAAAAAGATACTCCAAAATCACGTTTTCAAGCTTTAGCTAATGCTATTTTACCACGTTTTCAATGTTTTATAAATGCCAATTTCTCACGTTTTCAAGGTTTAGCAAGTGTCGATTTACCACGTTTTCAAGCTTTCACGATATCTCAAATTGCTTTTTGTATCTAATTTTAACCACCAAATTAGATAATATTACTTTACTTTTATAGAAGAAATCTATACAATTACGCATGGTGATGCGTAATGGAAAAATTATTAATTAGTGCTTGTCTTTTAGGAAATAAATGCCGCTACGACGGGAAAGATAATGTACTTGATATTATAGATGAATTAAAAGAAAAATATGAGCTCATCCCCGTTTGTCCTGAAGTGGATGGTGGGTTACCTACGCCTCGATTTCCTAGTGAAATAAGAGGCGATAAAGTCATGAATTCTCAAAATGAAGATAATACTGCTTATTTTTTAAAGGGAGCAGAAAAAGCAATCGCATTAGTAAAAAAGCATCACATTCGTTGCGCTTTATTAAAAGCCAAAAGTCCTTCATGCGGAAAAGATTATATTTATGATGGTAGTTTCAATCACGTTTTAACTTCTGGAAACGGAATTTTAGTAAGAGAGTTATTGAAATTAGGGGTAACGATATATAATGAACAAGATGTAAGGAGACTTTTATCATGAAGACACGCAATAAAAAAGTATTTTATATTTCGATTCACGCTATGGGGATAGCCTTATGCACCGTGATTACTTTATTTATCCAAATTCCATTAGCAGGTGGTGCGGGTTATTTAAATTTTTCCGACGCTATTTTACTCGTATTCTCTGCTCTTTTTGGCCCTTATAGTGGTATGGTTGTTGGTGGTTTAGGTGCTTTAGCGGCAGATTTATTATCAGGATATGTTCAATACGCTCCTTTTAGCTTAGTAATTAAAGCATTAGAAGGATTACTTGTTGGTTATTTATTAAAGAAAAATAAAATTCCTGCTATTCTTTCCTTTCTTTGTGGTGGCGTTCTTATGGCGCTTTGTTACTTTATTCCTGATAAAATCTATTTTGGTATTAAAACCGCAAGCTATAATTTAATCTGGAATGGTTTACAAGGAATTACCAATGCAATTCTTGCCTATTTAGCTTATCTGTCTGTTCAAAAGATCAAGAAAACAAAAGAAAAAGAAGAAAAAGAAATTTCATAATTCAATCATTTTTTCTTTACATCTTTTTAAATCTTTGTATAATAACAATTGTCTATTATCGTTTTCGATTACAAGCCTCTTAGTTAGGTTTCATCGGTAATAGACTTTTTTTATGTCCTTTTTTGTAAATGAAAAGATGTTTTGCCTACAATCAAACATTTTTTAAATTTATGAAATAGATTTTTTTTAATTAATGCAAGTGTGAAACTTTCTGTGATCTAATATACAAATCGATATCATCAACAATGTATCTTGTCCCTGTAGTATGTAATACTTCATAAAAATCTTTAATGTATTCACACACAGAGTATCGATTAAATAAATTCATAACATCTTTCCCTGTCATACCTTTTTGATTTTTGTACTCCTCAACACAGAGTATCATAAATGGCAATTCTTTACTCATACTTTATTCCTCTGGAAACAGGATTTTTCCTGTTTGCTTTTCGTGTTTCCACATTGTATATATTGTTAATGGACTAAAATGCCACATTTTTGTTTCTTCTTTTGTTAATAATTCATAAGTTTTCGATTGATAAAACGCATTCATTGCGGAGATATCATCCATTCCTTCTTTCTGTACAATCAAGTCAACAATTTGTGGAACCAAAGCTATACTTAAAATAGAGTTAAACTTTTCATCCATCTTATAAAACCTCCTCTGCATCTACAAACTTCAACAAGGAAATTGCTTCTACTGTAGCAAAAACATATTGATCAAACAATTTTTTGATTTTTAAAGCAGTAATGGCCTGTTCTTTAGTTAAAATACCTGTTGAATACACTTGAAGTGTTCTATATACATCATCGTTTGCAACAGTTCCAATAATAAGGTCATATTGTTCTTTATTATAAGTACCATTTCTATGCTCACAAACAAAATCTAACCATTCTTCGTCAGGAGACTTAATTTTTTTTATTTTAAGTCCTTTTATGTCTGTTTTCTCAGAGATTTCATATACATTGACAATTGGTTTTCCACCTTTTCTTGCAACGACTTTTCGAGCAAAATTTTCAGCTTGTGCCTTATTAGTCGTTGTATAAAAGCCATATCCAAAGTCAAGAAATCTATTTTGTTCAATTAATCTTGGATTTTCAACAATCATATTGCTACCATGGTATAAAATCATAAAAGCCCCTCCATTTTTTCTATTTGCTTTTTTTCTTTTTTTAATTTTTTTAAAATAGCCTCTATTTGACTTCGTCGAACAAGTTTTTCATATAATTCACCTAAACTTTCTTTATCTTTGCCTAGGTATTTTGAAATAATTGTTTTTCCTTCTCTATAATATAAATAATAATACGTTTTATTATTTCTAGTTTTTGGAATTATTTTTCCTTTAGGAAGTGATTCAAGTTCCTTTATATATTCAGATGTCATTTTTTCATTTCTAGCTTTTTCACGATAAATAGTTACTTTTAGAATACTCATTATATCACCCTATTCTTATTATACCAAACTTAAACTACAATTTCATTATGAATGTTTGGTATATTTATACAATTTTTAAAGGATGTAATTAATCTATATATGAATAAATAGATTTTCAACATCCTTTTTTAATTAACGATATTTGCTTTCTTTTAATGCTTGTAAAGCACCTGCGTCAATGGCTTTAACAACCTCTGTCATTAAATCAACTGCGGCTTTATAGTCATCAATATCAATTAAAGATACATGGCTATGGAAATAACGGCATGGTAAGGAAATGGTCATATTGATAATACCATCAAATTGCTTATGGATTTCACCACTATCGGTACCACCCGCGGTTAATAAGTCATAGGTGTATTTAACACCCTTTTCTTTAGCAATCTTTTCCACGAAATCAAATAATCCACGGTGAGCAATAACGCTTCCATCCATAATGGATAAAGCAACACCAGCACCTAATTTAGTAGGATTATTAGGAGAGCCTGGTAAATCATAAGACATCGTCACGTCAGTAGCGAATGCAATATCAGGGTGAACGTGATAAGAAGCTGTTTTAGCGCCTCTTAAGCCCACTTCTTCTTGAACAGTACCCACAGCAACATAATTGGCTTTATGAGGTTCTTTACGTAAGTTTTGTAAGACTTCTAAAGCAATGGCCATACCAATACGGTCGTCCCAAGCTTTGCCTAAAAGCGTTTTTCCATCATTTAAAATACGGAATTCGGTATATGGTGTAACCGTATCACCCACACGAATGCCTAAATCTTCAATGTCTTTTTTACCTTTTACACCCATATCTAGGTATAAGTCTTTGGTTTCCATCACTTTTTGGCGCATTTCTGCTGGCATACCATGAGGAGGTTGCGCACCAACGACACCTTTATATTCTTTTCCGTCTCTAGTTCTCACGGTCATTAATTCTGCTAAAATGACGTGATTCCACCAACCACCAACGGGGTGAAGACGTAATAAACCGGATTCTTCAATGCGAGCAACGATGAAACCAACTTCATCCATGTGTCCACAAATCATAACAGTGGGTTGATCTTTTTCACCATCTTGATAGGCAAAAATACAACCTAATTGATCGTGTTCAATGCGGTCTGCATAAGGAGCAGCGTGTTTTTCAAAGACACGAGAAACCGCAACTTCATTACCCGAAATACCATTGACTTCGGAGATTTCTTTTAAAAATGCAATTCTTTCTTTTTCGTTCATACCTGTACCTCTTCTCTTTTACTTTTCTATTTTTTCAATATGCCAAATTTCTTTTGCATATTGTTCGATGGTTCTATCGCTAGAGAAATAGCCTGATTTAGCAATGTTGATTAAACACTTTCTAGCCCAACCCATGCGATCAGAATACATCGTTACGATACGATTGAATGCTTCGCTATAAGCTTCGACATCTTTTAAGATGAAATATTCATCACTACGATACATGATCTCATCAAAAATCATGCGGTATTTATCTTTATCGTCTTCTGCCCATTCCCCCGTTAATAAGGAATCCATCACTCTTTTAATCATCGGGTTACTGTTATACATATCCCAAGGATTATAAGTACCGGTCCAACGGAGTTGATTGACTTCATAATCTTTTAAGCCAAAGATGACACAGTTATCGTCGCCAACACGTTCAGCGATTTCAACATTTGCCCCATCTAAAGTACCTAAAGTAATCGCACCGTTCATCATAAACTTCATATTACTTGTTCCTGACGCTTCTTTTCCTGCCGTTGAAATTTGTTCAGAAATATCGGCGGCTGGAATAATAAGTTCCGCTAAAGAGACGCCATAATTTTCCATAAATACCACTTTCATATAAGGTGAGATTTCGGGGTCATTATTAACGACTCTAGCGACATCTAAAATGAGTTCAATAATCTTTTTGGCATAAGCATAAGATGGTGCCGCTTTAGCGCCAAAAATGAAGGTGTGTGGAGTAATACGATAAGCTGGATTCTCTTTCATTTTGAAATATAAAGACATAATGTGGAAGACATTCATTAATTGACGTTTATAGGCGTGTAAACGTTTAATTTGAACATCAAAGATGGAATGGGAATCGACATCAATGTCGTAATGTTCTTTAATGAATAAAGCGAGTTTTTCTTTATTTTCTTGTTTAATTTCTAAGAATTTGCCTTGTAAATCTTCATCATCCACGTGGGCCATTAAGTCTTCTAAATGTTCCGGATGAAGGATCCAAGTTTCGCCAATTTTATTCGTTACTTCTTCTGCTAAACGTGGGTTAGCGTATAAGAACCAACGACGGTGAGTAACACCATTGGTCTTATTATTAAATTTTTCTGGGAATAATTCATAGAAATCTCTAAAGGTATTTTCTTCTAAGATTTTGGTATGTAAAGCCGCTACACCATTAATTGAATAACAAGCATAGATGGCTAAATTGGTCATATGAATCATGCCTTCTTTAATAATAGAGACATTTCTACGGCGGTCATCGCTAAATCCTTTTGCGCTTAAGAAAATTTGGAAACGACGGTTAATTTCTTCAATAATCATATAGCAACGTGGAATGAGTTGTTGAACGTAATGAACCGGCCATTTTTCTAAGGCTTCCGCCATAATGGTGTGATTGGTATAGGCCATACACTTTTGTACTTGTTTCCACGCATCATCCCAACCATAATGATATTCATCCATTAATAAGCGCATTAATTCAGGAATAGCTAAAATTGGATGGGTATCGTTGAGTTGGAAGACATATTTATCGGCGAAGTTATCTAAAGTTCCGTATTGGCGTAAATGGCCACGAATGGCACTTTGTAAACCAGCACTGACTAAGAAATATTGTTGACGTAAACGGAGAATTTTTCCGTGTTCGGTAGAATCATCTGGATATAAGCCATGGCATAATTCACGAAGCGTAGTTAAATAATCCGAGAATTTTTGGTTTTGTGGAATGTTTTCTTCACTGGGTTCCGCACTCCATAAACGTAAAGTATTCGCGACATGGTTATGGTAACCAACAACGGAAACATCATAAGGGACAGCTTTTACACAAACGGCGTCGACCGTACGAGAGCGGACACGGCCATCTTCATCTTGATAAGTTTCGGCGCGACCATAGAATTTCACTTCGACAGCGTGTTTCGGTTTACGGATTTCCCAAACGTTACCATTACTTAACCATTGATCAGGAACTTCGGTTTGATGCCCTTGGGTAATTTTTTGCTTAAAGAAGCCATATTCATAGCGAATGCAGTTTCCGCTTCCTGGATAACCTAATGAGGCAATAGAATCGAGAAAACAAGCCGCTAAGCGACCTAAACCTCCATTACCTAAACCGGCATCGGATTCGGTTTCTTCTAATTCGTGAATATTGAGTCCAAGTTCTTCTAAGCCTTCTTTCGCTACTTGATAAATACCTAGATTCATCATGTTATTGACCAAAAGACGGCCAATTAAGAATTCCATAGAGAAATAGATGAGTTGTCGTTGTTCGTTTTTTTGAATAGCGTCACGAGTGGAACGCCAGTCTGGCGAAGCATAGTCACGAACCATGCCACCTAAAATATTGAAACGCTCGGTGATATCGGAAGTTTGGACGTTATTTCCATAAATAACCGCTAACCGTTTTTCAAATTCGTTTTTAAATACTTCTTTGTTTTGAAATATATTGTCATAAACCATATTTTTATCCTACTTTCTAATTGCTACGCACTTTTTTTAAAACTAAGGCGGCAAAACTTGCTAATTTAATCGTCACTTTATAGGGGTGATTTTCGGGTCCATAAAGCGCTGTCTTTAATGGTAAACCATTATACTGATTATTTCCACTATAAACGTCTTTATCGGAATTTAAGATTTCGACATAAGTGCCTTTTTGGTTGATGCCGATATCGTAATTTTCATAATAGTTGGGGGTCATGTTAAAGATAAATACTAAGCAATCTTTCCCATAAGTTCTTTCAAAGGCAAAGACGCTTTGTTCATGATTATCCACCATTAACCAATGGAAATGATCCCAAGAATATTCATCCATATACATGGCTTTTTCACTTTGATAAACGAGATTTAAATCGCGTATCCACCTTGCCATTGAATCATGAATGGGAAAATTTTTCAATTCCCAAGGTAAAGATTTCGTTTCATTCCATTCATCAAAAGTTGCGAGCTCGTTTCCCATAAAATTGAGTTTTTTACCAGGATGCGCCCATTGGTAGCAATATAAATTTCTTAATTGCATGAATTTTTGTTGGTAGTCGCCCCACATTTTATTGATTAAGGTGCCTTTTCCATGTACGACTTCATCATGAGAAAGCGGTAATAAAAATCTTTCGGAATAAAAATACGCCATGGAGAAGGTAATCAAATGGTGCTCCCATTTTCGATAAATGGGGTCTTTTCCATAGTATCGAAGCGTATCGTTCATCCATCCTAAATCCCATTTGTAATCAAAGCCTAAGCCACCTTCTTCTAAAGGTTTCGTTACACCTTGATAACTAGAGGAATCCTCTGCAATTAACATCACATCCGGATGGGCATAGTGTAATTTACCGGTTAAACGTTTGATAAATTCTACCGCTCCATCATTCACACCTTTATCCGAATTTCCATGCCAATAAATGACATTACTAATGGCATCAAAACGGACACCATCAAAATGGAAATACGTTAAGAAATAATTGACCGCACTCATTAAAAAAGAACGAACGGGATCTTTTCCTAAATCAAACATTGCACTTCCCCATTCCGAATAGGTATTGCCTCTAGAGCTATATTCATACATCCTAGTGCCATCAAATTGAATTAATGCGTGTTTATCAATGGCAAAATGCACTAAAACAAAATCGAGAATAACACCAATACCGGCTTGATGCATACGATCAACAAAACTCATGAGTTGCATGGGGTTTCCATAACGAGAATCGACCGAATAGAAACCTGTCGCTTGATAGCCCCAAGAACCATCAAATGGATATTGGGTAATCGGCATGATTTCTACATGAGTAAAGCCGTGCCCTTTTACATAAGGGATGAGTTCATCCGCGATTTCTTCATAGGATAAATATCGACCATCGACTTGTCCTTTCCAAGAGCCTAAATGAATTTCATAAATGCTCATGGGGCGAGAGATGTTTTTCTCGCGTTTTCTTAAATAGGCTTTATCGTGCCAAACAAAATTTTCATAATCAAAAAGTTTTGAGCATGTGCCTGGACGATAGTCGCTAAAGAAAGCATAGGGGTCCGCTTTATCGACATATTTTCCTTTGGCATTTTTAAAATGAAATTTATATTGTTGATAATTCTCAAGATGAGGAATAAAGAGTTCAAAAACACCACCCTCATCAACTTTTTGCATTTTATGCGTTGCTACATCCCAGTTATTAAATTCTCCAATTACCGAGACGTCGCTAGCGTGAGGCGCGTAAAGACGAAACATGACACCTTTTTTTCTACCTTGTTTTACAAAATGCGCACCAAAGTATTGATATGCATCAATGGTTTGTCCATAGTAGAAATCATAAAGCAATCCGTAGGCCATTTCATCTTCCTCGCTTTCTGTTGGTTATACAAAGTTATTATAACTAAATTAGTTACTTTAATAAAGTAAAAATATCGCTCTAAAAGCGGTTTCAGCCTTATTTTACCCACTTTTAAAATGCCTACCCGAAACCAAAATAAAAATTATTCGTTTTTTGGAGCTTATTTTCTTTGGGTTTTTAAAA
>ERZ824600.2181-NODE-2181-length-21639-cov-2.977020_pt1 | contig 21639 bp, 13 predicted proteins | sample MGYA00519933_ERZ824600 | MGnify/ENA primary metagenome ERZ824600 (study PRJEB31778, sample SAMEA3449178) | human gut metagenome | biome: human gut; feature: human-associated habitat; material: faeces | place: United Kingdom | collected 2010/2012 ... | reverse complement strand
GATATGCTTCGGTATAATGATGCTCGACAGCCTCCTTATAATATTGTAAGGCACATGCGTGATTTTTGTCGATACCATAACCATATTCATAGCACCACCCCAAGTTGCTCATGGCATATACATTACCATTCTTAGAGGCTTGCTGATACCACTCCACGGCCAAAGCCGGGTTCTCTTCCACCCCGATGCCTATACGGTAACAACGGCCCACATTATTTTGCGCATCGGCAAGGCCCTGTTCAGCCGCCTTTTTATACCAGGCATAAGCAGCGGCACTGTCGGCAGGCACACCGATGCCCACCTCATAAAGACCACCCAACTTGTTTTGCGACCACATATATCCCTCCTCGGCCGATTGCGTAAAGAGCGACAACGCCTTTACCGTATCGGCTTCTACACCCTTGCCTTCGAGATACAACGTTGCCAGATAGAACTGCGGCATCTGCTCTCCCTTGGCTATCGCTTTTTCCATCCAATCGGCAGCCTGCTTATAATCATGAGGTAAGCCTTTCGTACCGAAATAATAACCCTGCCACATGGCGTCCAGGGCCAAAGCATATTCCTGCTCGGCCGCCATTCTTATCCAACGCATGGCCTCTTCCTGGTCGGCCTCTACACCGTAGCCGTTGAAATAACACCAGCCCACATTGTACTGGGCTTCACTGTATCCTTGGAGAGCGGCTTTTTTGTAATAGGCCAACGCTTTCTTGTAATCGGCATTTTCCTTATAGGTATACAGCACTCCCATAAGGTTCTGTGCCAATGCATAGCCTTGTTGCGCCGAAAGAGAAAGCCAATGCATAGCCTTCTCCCCATCGGCATCTACTCCATATCCACTGCTATAACACAGACTCAGAAGGAACTGCCCGCGGGCATCGTTTTTCTCGGCCGCCTTGGTATAATACAACACTGCTTTCTCAGCATTTCCTTCGGTCTTGAACTTATCGGCCTTACGCAACCAGCGTGCTGCCCGCAGTGACGACTTGGGTGGATAGGCAAAGAGTGCTTTGCTTGTTACATTTACCAATTCTACCTGGGCAGACAATTCCCCAGCAGAGAGCATCATAGCGATAAAAAACAATACGCCTAACCCCAGCGGACGTTTCAACAACTTGGATAACATGACCGTTCTATTTATTTACCAAAGAGAATCATATCTCCTCGCCCAACTCTGAAAGAGCCGCTATCGCGTCGCTGTTTCCTTTTTCGGCTGCCATCCGGTACCATTTGAGGGCCTCTTCATAGTCCTGCTTCACACCCCGGCCTTCGAAATAACACCACCCGACACTGTACTGTGCCTCGGGCAGACCCAAGCCGGCAGCTGCACGCCACCACTCAAAAGCTTTCTCATAATCTTGTTTTACCCCCTTACCCTCGGCATAACAATAGCCCAAGTTGTACTGGGCTCCGGGCATATTCTGATCGGCAGCTTTCCGATACCATTCGACGGCCTTCTTCATATCGGCCTTCACACCGGTACCCCGCTCATAACAAAGACCGATGTTATACTGAGCAGCAGCGACATTATGCTTGGCCGCCTTGCGCCACCAGAGCAGGGCATTGTCGTAATCCTTTTTCAGATAATATTTCCAGGCCTTGTCGAGATAGCCCTGTATTTTCTGTTTCTCATAAGGCGATATCTGAGTCAGCACATAAGGCGAAGCCACCGTCGAAGCCTCTCCTTCTACCGGAAAGAGCAGACAGCCTGAAACCATAACGGCAACCACACTCAGTGAACGAAACATCGAATAGATACTTTTCATGGAATACTATATAAAATCGGTTAATATCAAAACTACTTACGACGGAGCCCCACAGACCGGGGACGCTCTCCACAAACAGAGGAGAAGGCGACAGCAAAAGCAAACAGGAACAAGATTCCGAATTTGACCATGCAGGACCGAATCCTATATTCTACAAATATAGCGAAAGGTGAGCGCAGAGACAAAAAGGGAAACAAAGTTTCCATATTGGCTATGCCGAGCCGAATCCTATATTCTACAAATATAGGCAAAATTTACGGCACATACAAGAAGAGGGGGCAGCAAAATTTTGCTACCCCCTCTTCTTACAATGATTCGATTACTCATAACTTGTACCGTCGAAACAGTGGGTGCAGATGCACTCCTTGGGCAGGCCGATGGCCTTGACCAGTGTTTCGAGGGGGTTGAACTTCAACGATGTAATTTTCAGTTGTCGGCGTATCTCCTCGACCATGCGCTCATACTCGGGCGAACCGGTTTTGGCAGAGGCTTCAAGATTTTTGGTATGGTCGCCTTCAAACTGTTGAATGATGCGGCGGGTTATCAGTTCGAGTTCCGACTTCGATGCCGTGAAGTTGACAAAGTGGCACGGATAGATAAGGGGCGGACAGCTGATGCGCATATGCACCTCCTTGGCTCCGCAACGGAAAAGGTCGCACACATTATCGCGCAACTGTGTACCGCGCACGATGGAATCGTCGCAGAAGACAACACGCTTGCCGTTGATGAGGTCGGGGTTGGGTATCAGCTTCATCTTGGCCACCAGCTCGCGCAACTCCTGCGTGGGCGGGGTGAAACTGCGCGGCCATGTGGGGGTATACTTCACAATGCCCCGCTTGTAGGGTATCTTCTTGCCCTCGGCATAACCCAGTGCCATACCGATACCCGAGTCGGGAATGGCCGAAACGAAATCGGCCTCAACATCGTCTTTCTCGCCCATCTCGCAACCACACTCAAAGCGCACATGGTCGACATTCTTACCCTCGTATTCACACACGGGATAGCCGTAGTAAACCCACAGGAACGAGCATATCTGCATCTTCTTGTTGGGCTTGCGCAGCTGGGTGAACCCGTCGGCCGTGACCATCACCACCTCGCCGGGGCCTACGTTGTAGCAGGTTTCATATCCAAGGTTGGGGAAACTGCACGACTCCGACGATACAGCATAGCCCTCGCTTCCTTTTCCCACCAATATAGGGGTGCGGCCATACTTGTCGCGGGCGACAATAATGCCGTTCTCGGTGAGAAGCAGCATCGAGCAGGAGCCTTTGAGCTTGTTCTGCACGTTCTCTATGCCGTCGACGTAATCTTTACCTTCGGAGATGAGGGTACCTATCAACTCGGTCTGGTTGGTGATGCCGTTGCTGTGTTCGCAGAAGTGATGCCCCTTGTCGAGCAGCTCCTTTTCGAGCTCAGGCAGGTTGTTGACCTTGGCTACCGTAACGATGGCAAACTTACCGAGATGGCAGCTGAATATGATAGGTTGCGCATCGGTATCGCTGATGATACCGATACCCGAATTTCCCGAGAACGTAGGCAGGTCGGCCTCAAATTTGGTTCGGAAATACGAACTTTCGATGTTGTGTATCGAGCGGGTAAAGTAACCTTTGTCAAAGGTTACCATACCGCCGCGCTTGGTTCCCAGATGGGAATTATAGTCGATGCCGTAATATAAATCGGCAACACAGTTTGTTTTCTTTATGGTTCCGAAAAAACCACCCATAAATTTCTGTAATTAAGGTTCCAGGTTATCGTTTATTTTTCTCGACCCACTTGCGGGCATTTACAAAAGCCTCTATCCACGGCGATACTTCATCTTCGCGGCGGTTGTGGGGATAGTAGCCCCATTGCCACGGGAAGATAGCCCGTTCGAGGTGAGGCATCATAGCCAGGTGACGGCCGTCGGCCGAAGCGATACCGGCCACGGCACTGGGCGAGCCGTTGGGGTTGGCCGGATAGGCATCGTAGCTGTACTGGGCCACGACATTATACTTGTCGAGGGCATAGGGGAAGCTGAATTTTCCCTCTCCGTGAGCCACCCAGATACCCAGCTTGCTGCCCGACAGGGAGCCGAACATGACAGAGTTGTTCTTAGGTATGGTGAGACCGAGGAACTGCGACTCAAACTTGTGCGAGTCGTTGTGCAGCATACGCGGTTTCTCTTCGTGGTCGGGGGTAAGCAGTCCCAACTCCACCATGAGCTGGCAACCGTTGCAGATACCCAGGCTGAGGGTATCGGGGCGGGCATAGAAGTTGTCGAGGGCCCGTTTGGCCTTTTCGTTCCAGAGGAATCCGCCGGCCCAACCCTTGGCCGAGCCAAGCACGTCGGAGTTGGAGAATCCGCCGCAGTAAACAATCATGTTTACATCTTCGAGCGTTTCGCGGCCGCTGATAAGGTCGGTCATGTGAACATCTTTCACATCGAAACCGGCCAGGTAGAGCGAATAGGCCATTTCACGGTCGCCATTGACACCCTTCTCACGGATAATGGCAGCCTTGACACCCGAGGGAGTGCGACGGTCGGCCGAGATGCCATACGACTGCATCTTTCCGGTAAACTCTTTGTTGAAGTGGTAATGCAGAGGTTGCTCCTTGTAGTTGAGGAAACGGGCCTTGGCCTGCTCCTCTCCACTCTGTTTGCGGTCGAGAAGATAGGACGAGGAGAACCATACGTCGCGCAGATGATCGATGCCGAAGAGATATTCGGCGCCGTCCTTGCTTACCAGGATATGACGCTCGCTGCACGGGTGGCCGATAACGGCATAGCCTACGCCGGCCTCTTCGAGAATTTTCTCAACGGCCTTGCGGTCCTTAACCTGAATGAGTACGCCGGGGTTCTCGCTGAACAGTATCTTTATGAGGTCTTTCTCTGGAATCTTGTCGAGTTTCACTTCGAGACCGCCCTCGGTATTGCCGAAGTTCATTTCGAGCAGAGCCGTAATCATACCTCCGGCCGAAATGTCGTGGCCAGCCAGGATAAGGTCTTCGGCGATGAGTTGCTGTATGGCGTTGAATGCCGATGCAAAATATTCAGAGTCGCGCACGGTGGGAGCCTCCTTGCCTACCCGACCGAGCGACTGGGCAAAGGCCGAACCGCCCAAGGCCAAAGCATCGAACGAGAAGTCGATGTAGTAAACGGCCGTGCGGGCATCGCGCACAAGTACGGGCGAAACGACTTTCTTCACGTCGCTCACTTCGGCTCCGGCCGAAATGATGACGGTACCGGGCGAATAGACTTTCTCGTCGCCATATTTCTGAGTCATCGAGAGGCTGTCTTTTCCGGTGGGGATGTTTATACCCAAATCACAGGCAAACTGGCTGCAAGCCTCAACGGCCCGATAGAGTCGGGCATCTTCGCCGGGGTTCTTGCAAGGCCACATCCAGTTGGCGCTCAACGATACACTGTCGAGGCCTTCGGCCAGCGGAGCCCATACGATATTGGTCAGTGCCTCAGCTACCGACAATACCGAGCCGGCGGCAGGGTCGATCATGGCAGCCTGCGGGGCATGACCTATCGACGTGGCGATACCGGCTTTTCCGCGATAGTCGAGTGCCACCACGCCACAGTCGCTCAACGGCAACTGTATCTCGCCCTGGCATTGCTGACGGGCCACCTTACCGGTTACCGAACGGTCGACCTTGTTGGTGAGCCAGTCCTTGCAGGCAACGGCTTCGAGTTGCAGCACCTGCTCGACATACTGGTAGATGTCGGCTACATTATAGGTTACATCTTCGTAGGTTTCTTCGATAGTCGTGTCGCGCATGATGGTGCGGGGAGCCTTTCCGAACATATCGTCCATTTCAAGGTCGATGGGGCGCACACCGTCTTTCTGTTCAAAAACGAAACGGTGGTCGTCGGTCGTCTCGCCGACAACATACATCGGGGCACGCTCGCGCTCGGCGATACGGCGCACATGGTCGATGTCTTTCTCGGCAATGAGCATACCCATGCGTTCCTGGCTTTCGTTACCCACAATTTCTTTGGCCGAAAGGGTGGGGTCGCCAACAGGCAACTGCGACATATCTATCTTACCACCGGTCGACTCAACCAGCTCCGAGAGAGCATTGAGGTGGCCGCCAGCCCCGTGGTCGTGTATGGAGATGATGGGATTGTTGTCGCTCTCGGCCAATGCGCGAATAACGTTCGACACACGTTTCTGCATCTCGGGGTTGGCCCGTTGCACGGCATTGAGCTCGATGGCGTTGGCATACTGTCCGGTCTCTACCGACGACACGGCACCGCCACCCATACCGATACGATAGTTATCTCCACCCATGACAACGACTTTCTCGCCGGGTGCAGCTTCTCCCTTCAATGCATCGCGACGGGCAGCAAATCCCACTCCACCAGCCAGCATGATAACCTTATCGTAGGCAAATTTCTTGTAATTCTCGGCGTGTTCAAAGGTGAGGAGCGAACCGCAGATAAGCGGCTGTCCAAATTTATTACCGAAGTCGGAAGCTCCGTTCGAAGCCTTGATAAGTATCTGTTCAGGAGTCTGATACAGCCATTTACGGGGCGACATGGCATTTTCCCACTCGCGACCCTCTTCGGTGCGGGGATAAGAGGTCATGTACACAGCCGTTCCGGCAATGGGGAGACTGGCTTTTCCGCCGCCGAGACGGTCGCGTATCTCACCGCCGGTGCCGGTTGCAGCACCGTTGAAAGGTTCAACAGTGGTGGGGAAATTATGGGTCTCGGCTTTGAGAGAGATAACGGTATCGATATCTTTTATTTCAAAAAAGTCGGGCTTGTCCTGGGTGGCCGGAGCAAACTGTTCTACTACCGGGCCCTTGTTGAAGGCAACGTTGTCTTTATAGGCCGACACGAGATTGTTGGGATTGTCCTGCGAGGTCTTCTTGATGAGTTTGAAGAGAGAGCTCTCTTTTTCTTCTCCGTCGATGATGAACACCCCGTTGAAGATTTTGTGGCGGCAGTGTTCCGAGTTTACCTGCGAAAAACCGAATACTTCGCTGTCGGTGAGTTTCCGGCCCAACTTCTGGCTCAAATCGTTGAGGTACTTTACTTCTTCGTCGCTCAGGGCAAGACCCTCCTGGGCGTTATAGGCCACAATATCGTCGATGTACACAATGGGATCGGGCTGCTTGTTGATTTCAAAAATCTGCTGATCGATGCCGTTGTACATGCGTTGCAGCATGGGGTCGTGCTCGGCATTGCCATCGGCCACGGGGAAAAACTCTTCGATGCGGAGGATTCCGTCGAGGCCCATGTTCTGCGTGATTTCCACGGCATTGGTACTCCACGGGGTAATCATCTCTTTGCGCGGGCCGACAAACCAACCGTCGAGACGGGTCTCGGCAAGCAACTGTGCCCGGCCAAAAAGCCAACTCAGTTTTTCGACTTCCGAAGTCGACAATTCATGTGTAACGTCAACAGCGATAATCTGTTGCTCGGGATTTTTAAAGAAAAGTACCATTCTCTATTGTTTTATGAGTGTATAATCGGAAAAAGGTTCTCGTAGAGAAACGTCTAAATCTGTGCAAATGTAATGAAAAGGCGCGGCTTATAAAAAAATAAAAGAAAACTATTTTCGGGAATTAATCCCTATATTTGCATCGTAAAAAGTAAACCCGACTGCCCGCTTTTCAAAAGGTTTCAACTACATGGCAACAGCCGAACTCATTATCCATATAATTATCAGCGGATTACTGATAGGCATACTTGTATCGGCCCCCATGGGTCCGATTGGGGTGTTGTGCATACAACGTACCCTCAACAAGGGCCGCATGTCGGGACTGGCCACGGGTTTGGGTGCCTCACTGTCCGATCTGTTCTATGCGCTGCTCACCGGATTCGGCATATCGATAGTCATAGACTTTATCGAAAGCAACCAAGCTCCCTTGCAGATAGCCGGCAGTTTTGTTCTCTGCTGCTTCGGCATTTATCTATACCGGCAGAATCCTGCCCGAAACATCCGCAAACGGCTAAACCAGAAAAGCTCTTTTACACAAGACTTCGCCTCGGCATTCCTGCTCACGCTCTCCAACCCGCTGATACTCTTCCTGCTGATAGGACTCTTTGCCCGTCTCAACTTTTTCGTGCCCGAGATGCGGATTGGCCACTACATTCTCGGATATGTGTCGATTATACTCGGTGCATTCATCTGGTGGTTTACCATCACCTTTATCATCGACAAAGTGCGCACGCGGTTCAATCTGCGCAGTTTGTGGCTCATCAACCGAAGTATCGGCATCATCATCATCGTCATGTCGCTGGTGGGGGTAGGTACGGGTTTTTACGAATATTTCATTAAATAACGGCAGAGATAGAGAACTTTCCCTTTTCGGGGTTGTTATTAGGCTAAAAGATTCTTAATAATAACCTAAAATGGGAAGAAAAATGAAAAAACTAACTCCTCTCCTCCTCGTCTTACTCTTGACAGCGTCCTGCCAAAAAGAGCCGGACACCTCAAAACTCAGCGGAAATTTTCTCGTATACACCGATTACGACACAAGCGAGAATTTCAAAACCTTCAACACCTATTACCTTCCCGACAGCATCCTGCTCATCACGTCGAGCAAGACGCCTTCGTACTGGAACAACGAGCAATCGGACCAACTGCTCACTACCATTGCCGAGAAAATGGCGGCTTATGGCTATACACAAGTCGCAGAGAAAGAATTTGCCGACGTGGGATTACAAGTGAGCTATGTAGAAAGCACCTATTACTTTACCAATTACAGCAGCCCCTACTGGTGGTGGGACTATCCCGGATACTGGTATCCCGGATATTGGGGCGGATACTGGAACAGCTGGTACTACCCCTACACCGTATCGTACAACTACACAACCGGCTCGCTCCTGGTGGAAATGGTGAAACTCGACTCCGAGGCCAGGAAAATACCCATCATCTGGAATGCTTACATGTCGGGGCTTCTCTACTCGTCGAACCGGATAAATCTGCAACTGGCCATCGCTGCCCTGAACCAAGCTTTTGAACAATCGTCTTACCTGAATACTCAAAACTGATTATAACAATGAAAACAATCTGCATCAATCGATTGCGCATCGTTTTTGCATGCGCCCTCTCGCTGCTCTTTCCCGCCCTGGGTGGAGCTCAGCAACAGATGAAAAACGGATATGCCAACATCGACTGGCAATTCAATATTCCCGTCAACAACGGATTTGCCGAGAAGGCCAGCGGCTGGGGCATGAATTTTGAAGGGGGATACTACTTTACTCCAAACATTGGCGCAGGCCTTTTCATGGCTTTCCACACCAACAACGAGGACATTCCCACACAGACACTCAATCTCTCATCATCGTCGCGGCTCACAACCGACCAGCAGCACAGCCTGTTCCAGCTGCCTTTCGGTGCAGCCTTCCGCTACCGTTTCATGCCCGAGAAGAAATTCTCTCCGTATGTGGGCCTTAAACTGGGTGCCCAATATGTCAAGGCAATAAGCTACTACAACGTATACAGCAGCAGTAACGAGAAATGGGGCTTCTTCATGTCGCCCGAGATAGGCGCCAACATCTACCCCATGGGCCCGGGACTGTTTGGTTTCCATGTGGCTCTCTACTACGAATATGCCACGAACGAGAACCGGCTGCTCATCTATAAGATTGAGGGCCTGAACAACCTGGGTTTCCGGGTGGGACTCTCATTCTGAACCACGTAATCCTTACTACGAACGAGGGGGGAGGAAAAAACAGTTTTCCTCCCCCTCATTTTTTGTTTGACCGCACCGGTTACTATTTTCCGGCTGCGGGCCGTATATCTTTTACCTGCAACTGCATCGAGGTAATGCCCTTGAAGTTGTTCTCCTCTATCGTGTAACAGATGTCAAACGGCGCTCCGCTCTTGATATAGGCATAGTGCTCATGCATACCGAAGGCTATCCCGTTCAACGTTATCGAGGTGCGGGGATCCCGCACTTCAAGTTTGAGATGCTCCTGATTGCGACCCACCAGACGTGAGCCGGCATCGACTACGCCCTGAGTCGAGAATACCGGCTTCATGTTGCCGGGACCTACGGGGCTGAACTGTTTCAGACAGGCGTAGAACTCTGGGGTAATTTCTTCAAATCCCAGCTCCATATCGATGTCAATCTGCGGACTGGTCTGTTCCAGAAGAATATTCTCGGCCACATAATTCTCAAACCGGTCGACAAAAGAGGCTACATTCTCTTCTTTCAACGAAAGACCGGCGGCATAGGTATGACCACCGAAGTTTTCGAGCAAATCGCGACACGACTCCACAGCCTTGTACACATCAAAGCCCTGCACCGAACGGGCCGACCCGGTAACCAGTCCGTTGGAGAGTGTCAACACCACCGACGGGCGATAATACAACTCGGTGAGGCGCGACGCCACGATACCGATAATACCCTTGTGCCACTCGGCATTGTATATGACTATCGACTTGCGCTCGTCAAAGTCGGCCTGCTGTTCCAGCAGCTGGCTGGCCTCTTCGGTTACTTTCTTATCGAGTTCCTTGCGGTCTTCGTTGTACTGGTTGATGTCGTGGCTCTTTTTCATGGCCGTCGAGGCATCTTTGGAGACAAGCAGGTCAACAGCCTCCTTACCCGATTGCATACGGCCCGAGGCATTGATGCGGGGACCTATCTTGAAAACGATGTCGCTGATGGTAATCTCCTTTCCACGCAAGCCACAGACGTTGATGATACCCTGCAAGCCAAGGCTGGGATTGGAGTTCAGCCTGCGGAGGCCATGATAGGCCAGGATACGATTCTCGTCGGTAATAGGCACAATGTCCGAAGCAATGCTCACGGCCACCATGTCGAGCAACGGAAACAGGAACTGCTCGACACTGATGTTGTTGCTGGCGGCAAATCCCTGCATGAACTTAAAGCCTACGCCACACCCCGACAGGTGATGGTAGGGATAGGTATCGTCTTCGCGCTTGGCGTCGAGTACGGCTACGGCCTGGGGCAACTCATCGTCGGGCACATGGTGGTCGCAGATGATAAATTCGACGCCACGCTCCTTGGCATAGGCGACCTTCTCGACGGCTTTGATGCCGCAGTCAAGAGCTATGACAAGGGTAAATCCGTTATCGGCGGCATAGTCTATGCCTTTTATCGATATGCCATACCCTTCGTCGTAACGGTCGGGAATGTAATAGTCGATATTGGAATAAAAGTTGTTCAGGAATTTGTAAACCAGCGCCACGGCCGTTGTCCCGTCGACGTCGTAATCGCCATAGATAAGGATTTTTTCTTTGGCTCCCATGGCCTGATTCAGGCGTGCTACGGCCTTATCCATATCTTTCAGCAGAAACGGATTGTACAAATCGGACAACTGCGGTCGAAAAAATTTCTTAACTTGCTCTTCTGTCTTCACCCCTCGCTGTACTAGAAGTGAGCATATAGCAGGGCTTATCGACAGGGTCTCTGCCAATCTCTTTTTTATATGCTTTTCTTCTTCGGTAAGGGGTACGTAGTTCCATTTGCTTACCATTATATAGTGTTTTATTTTCTTCGGAAGCCGAAAGATGCGCCTGTTCACGGAATATGGCCATTGCGGCACAGAAAGCGCAGGGCTGTTCCCCCTGACGAAAATATACAGCACGCATACTGCAAAAAAATTTTGCAGCTGTAAAGATAGTCATTTCTCTCCAAAAAAAGAGAGCCGACATCGATAAAAATACAAAAAAGATTAGTCTTTTATCAGGTGAACATCCATCTGCGGATAGGGTATATTCACATCGTTCTCGGCAAAGGCCTTGTAAACCTTTCGATTAAGGTCGTAATATACATCCCAGAAATCTTCGGTCGACACCCAGGCACGCACCAATACATTGACCGAACTGTCGCCCAGCGAATGCAGGGCGATGAAATAAGGCGGTTCATGCAATATACGGGTATCGGCATCCAGAAGTCCCGACAAGACCTTCTTGGCCGTCTCATACCTATCGCCATAACCGATGCCGAAAGTCCATTCGACCCGACGGATACCGGCACGGGAATAGTTGACAATGATATTGTTAGAGAGGTTTCCGTTGGGTACAAAAATCATGCGGTTGTCGCCCGTAATAAGGACGGTATTGAAAATCTGTATCTCTTTCACCGTTCCGCTCTGACCTTGCGCCTCGATGAAATCGCCCACCTTATAAGGTTTGAAAACCAATATCATGAGACCGCCGGCAAAATTCTGCAACGAACCGCTCAATGCCATACCTATGGCAACACCGGCCGAGGCAAACAGGGCTACAAACGATGTTGTATTGACTCCGAAAATGCCGATAACAAGAACGATGAGAATCAACATGAAAACAATGTTGATAAGACTTCCCAAGAACGACTGTACCGACAACTCCACGTGGCGACGGTCGAGCATACGCATGATGAAACGGCTGAACCGGCCCATCAACCAGCGTCCTGCGAAGAATATGACCAAAGCCCCGACAAATTTCAGACCAAAAGCAAGCAGATGGGAAAACAGCTCTGAAAGTATCTCATCGGCCGTCATGCCGGCGTATTGTTTTATCACGTTCTTTACAGGGTCAACTCGCGTCGTGTCGACAACCTCGGTCAGTACCGACGACAAATCTATTTCCAAAAGTTTCATATCAGTCAGCAATAATTACAGGCATTTCGTCAACCGCGCCATAAACGGTCCCATACCACGAAAGCGTCTTATAATACGTATCTATAATCTCATCGGAACAAGCGCCTGGTATGTAAGCCGCCAGACCACAACAGCGATTTATAGGGAATGGACACCACCTACCCGACACATTGGAGAGGAAACTGTCGGTTGCATCGCTATAAAGCACAACACGGTCAAGGCAATCGGAAAAGTGCGTATATGACACGGTATCGGCGCAAACGTTCTGTACATAATCATCGAGGTCAAAAAACAGATTCTGATAACTAATGCTTACCCCTTTTTCCTGGGAAAATTGCTGTATGGTCGAAATCCGCAGGGTATCGGTACTCTGTTTCAGTGCCATAGCAATCGAACGGGACAACATATCCAACTCGCCCATGTCGACCAGCGATATCGTTGCATACGGATCGAAATAGGAGCGATAATAAGTCATATACGACCTGCATACCTCTATCAGATTTTCAGGAATCGGCTTTTCACAGGAAAACAAGTCGCCCAAAATCTTCTCATAAGGAAATCCTCCCCCCATGATAGCAGCGGGCGAAGCCACATAATAACGGCAGTCTCTGCGCAAATCATAGGCGACTTCCACGGCCCCCATATAGCAGGCGTCACACAAGATAAAGTCAAATGTAGAATCGGGTATGGCCCGGGCCACATCGTCGATATTCATTGCCTTTCCTTCATCGTCGCCAAACGAACGGGTAGTTGCATTCGACACCATTTCGTCCGATATGTAGGCGGGATACCAGCCATTGGCGTGCGACCACAGTATCAATCCGTAACTCGCGGCGGGATAAAGCTCCTTCATGTCTTCAATAACCGAAGACATCACGTCGACAGTTGCCGAATTACGGTTTTCGTAGGTCTTGACCACCGTTCTCTCTACTGTCTTGTTCTGGAAAGAGAGCCGTTCAAGTGTAGGCAGCGCGTTATAACGGTCGATATACAACAGCAGATTACCGTTGTTGAGAGCCCCTTTGGCCACAGCTCTCTGCATGGCCGAGATATTACTCTCGACAAATCCACCCAGGGTATTACTTCCCAGCATATATACCAGCACGGTACGATCGCAGGTATCGCTCGCATCGGGATAAACGACTCCTCCCTCATGAGGGTCTTTACACGACGCAAAAAATACCGGCACCAGGGAAAGCATCAAAACATATATGGCTACAATCTGGCGCATTCTTTTCAGACTCTTTTCCAGCACACAAAAATAGAGTAAAAAAAACGATGGTGCAACACACCAAATCATAAATCTATGTAAAATGGCGCGGCCGTTGCACGAGAAAATAATATTTGTATTACCTTGCGCCACAAATATGTATCAGACACATGAAATACCGTTTTCTCATACCGTTCGCCGTCAGCCTGCTGGTCATGGCACTTCCGGCACGCGCGCAATCGTATACCGAATACATAGACTCGTCGTTTTACTACATCGACAACGGCCAAATAGACAAAGCCGCCAATGCCCTGCTGCAAGCACTGCGCACCGAACCGGGCAATCCGGGCAACGTACTCCTGCTCTCCAATCTCGGCACACTGCAACGCAACATGGGCAGGCTCACCGATGCCCTGCAATCCTACAACAACGCCCTGGCCATGTCGCCCAAGTCGCTTACCCTGCTCTATAACCGGGCAGCCCTGTGGGCCGAGATGGACAGCCTGCAACAAGCCAAGGAAGACTACTCACGCATACTTTTCATCGACGACAAAAACGAGGAATCGCTCTACCACCGAGGGCTCATCTTCCTTGAACTGAACGATACGGCCTCAGCACGCCGCGACTTTGAACGGCTGCTGGCACTCAACGACAAAAGCGCCAATGCCCGCATAGGACTGGCCGCGCTGATGAAGTGCCGCGGCTACTACGTGCAGGCCATCGACCTCTATACCCAGGTGCTTCGGGCCAACCCCAACCTTGCTTCGCTTTACCTCAACCGTGCCGAAGCCTATTTCTACAACCGACAATATGCCCGAGCCTCGGACGATATCGAAACCGCCCGCCAGCTCTCGCCCGAAGACCCGCTCGTCTATGTCATGCGGGGAAAACTGAAACTGGCCCGCTTTGAAAAAGAGGAGGCCCGCAAAGATTTTGAGAAAGCCGTCTCGCTGGGATTCAAACCCGAGGAACTGGAACAGATCGACAACCCATAAGACTTCTCCCCTCCTCCCCCAATAGAAATATCCGCAAACGGAGATAAAGGAAGGTGCCAGAAAAAAGAGAGTGCGAATAAACAACGAAAAAACGGAGAATTTCAGACTCTCTCTGTCCATACATACGAGTCGGATTCTCCGTTTAAGAAGTCGAACCTATAACAAACTTCTACGGGACAAAACTACACAAAAAGCGCTTTACCGTCACGGGAACGATATTTTTTCTTCGATAGAAATCAACTCAACCGACAATTTGTAAAATCAGCTCCTCAACAAAAAAGACTTTGTTATTTTTCAACCATTTAAAACGACTTATAACAAGAATCTTTTCTTCGTAAGCCGGGAACAAACGGAGTAATCACGCACATTGCCTCACATTATTTTTCGAAGACAGACGCGCTCCAACAAATATTTTTTTATACCTTTGTCATATGCTTACGATTACCAAACACATCGAATATCTGCTGACCGAGCACGACTGCGTGTTGATTCCCGGCCTGGGAGGATTTGTCATGCAAGACCGTCCGGCACACTATGCACCCGAAGAAAACACCTTCTACCCGCCCACCCGTTCCATCGTATTCAACCCCACACTCACCTACAACGATGGAATACTGGCCGCTTCGCTCATGCGGGCGCAGCACATCAGCTACCAACAGGCAGCCCAATGCATAGAACGAGATATCGACACGTTGCGTGCCTTGCTGAAAAGAGAGGGCGACAGTGTTCTGTTTGGACATATCGGCACCTTTTCGCTTACCCAAAACAACACTCTCACCTTCGAAGCAGCGTCGGATTACCTGCTGAATCTGCAACACTTCGGTCTTCCGACCCTTCCGATGCTTCCGGTCAAAGAACTCTCGGGCGAGACCGAACGGACGAAAGCCATACCGGCAACCCGCCCCACATCGAGCGAACGGGTTATTCACTTTACCATTCGCCGACGCACCCTCAGCCGGGCCGTAGCCGCTGTGATTGCCGCCCTGCTCCTGCTGCTGACATCGGCCCCGCTCGCCCCTCTGCCCGACGCCGACCAGGCCGCACTTACTCCCACAAGCATCACCGACGACGTCAACAACCAGGTATCCGACGGCGAATACCTTATCGTCGTATCGACACTCTCCAACCGCGAAAACGCACTGCTGCAACTGCAAAAATTCCACAACGACGGTGTGAGCGAGCCTATTTATCTCTACGAAGACGGTCGTCGGGCCTACCTTTACACCCACTCGTTCGCCCAGCGGAAAGAGGCTTTTGCTTTCCTGAAAAAGCAGTTGGCCGGAGCAACCCCCTTTGCCGATGCCTGGGTAATGCGGGTCGGCAAATAACCGACAACCTCCTGTGTTCTAACCTTGCAACAGATAACGCATTTGCGAAAGCACATTTGCTTTCCACTCTTCCAGAAATGCGTTATAGGCCTCTTTATTGTCAAAGAAAAGACGGTTTAGCATATTTCCTGTTAAAAATGGAAATGTCAGTAATCCATAAAAAGTACCCATCACTATCGGTAGCGGCACCCGCTTTATGTTGCCTTTGTCCATCTCGCTAAGCAGTGTCTCCAAAAGTAGCCGGAAAAGAGATTCTGTTCGAAACTTTCCTATCAAATGCAGAAAACTATCAATATCTCGATGCATTTCGCCTACCACAAAACGAGGCAGACTGGGATTCTCTTTAAATATCGGCATATAGGCATCAAGCAGACGTTCCACCTTAACCATAAAAGGAGTATCGGCAGCAATGATAGTCTCCACCTGCGGAACAAACGTATCCAGTATAGGTGCAGCAACCGCTTGGAACATACGCTCCTTGGTCCGGAAATAGTAATGCAACGTAGGCCTATTAATACCCGCCCGGGCTGCAATATCGCTCATACTGGTCATTTCGTAACCGTTTTCAAGGAAAACCTGCTTGGCAACCTCCACGATTCTCTCCTCCATAGAAATCGGGCTATCCATTTTATTTTTCTATTCCGTTTATAAACAACAACATTCGGTTAATAACATTCACGTCGCTCACACCGCTATCAAAGTCCAAAGATAACAAATTCATCCATGGATACAATTCTTTTATTTTCTTTTCAACTCCTTTTGATACGATATGATTGGCTATACAACCAAAGGGTTGTAAACTGATAACATGAGTAATGCCCCGACGAGCCATGGAAACAATCTCGGCCGGCAATAACCAGCCTTCACCAAACTGGGTATACAACGGCACTACTTCTTCGCCGGCACGGGCCAATTTGAAAATATCGGGGAATGGCGTAAAAAGCGGAAAGACCGATGCTGCCCGATTGTACTTATCGATACGATGATATATCAGTGTATAAAAATGCTGAAAAAGTGCGTCGGACAATTTCCGTTGGGATAAATAATTTTCCCTGTTAACCTGCCGATTGACAAAGGTCTGCATAAAGAACTCGGTAAGCGTAGGTGGAACTACCTCGATATGCTGTTCCAACAACCACGAAGAGACATTCTTTTGTGCAAAAGCATGAAATTTGAGGAAAATCTCTCCGACCACACCTACCTTTGGAAGCAACACTTCGGTATCGGTCGCCTCGGTAAAACGTCGGGCAGCTTCACCTACCAACCGGAGTAGTTCACCCGACCTGTTCTGTTCGATGGCCCGACAGGCTTTTTCGAGGTATTCGTCACGGAGCTGAGCCGCAATACCGGATGTTTTCTCCCGGCCTACCGATGCATAATAAAACTTGGCAACAGAATCAGAAAACAGTATGGCATCGAGAGCCACAGGTAATAATTTGAGCCAATTGACATGGAAACCGGGCTGAGGATTATCCAACGCATCACCCCATGATACCGAAATAACAGGTACCTCGGTATAACCGGCATCGACGAGGGCCTTTTTTATCAAAGCCAAATACCCCGTAGCCCGACACTGACCTCCCGTCTCCGTCATAGCCACCGCTGTCATAGAGGGGTCATAATGCCCATCCTTAAAAGCTTTTATAATGTCGCCGACTATCAACGTGGCTGGGTAACAGACCTCATTGTTGGCATAGCGCAACCCATAATCGGCCGCCACACCATCGCTCATGGACAGGACATCAACATCGTAACCTGCCAATCGGAAAACCGAGGGAATCAATGGTGAAATAAATGGCGTAAAATAGGGTACGATAATTTTTCTGAATCTGTCGGTCGGGGTATATGGCGGTGTTGTCACGCAAGGCACATGATGAGACGCCGTTCCGGCCTGCATCTTCAAACTCTCAATAAGTGAACGCACCCGCAAACGTATTGAACCGATATGGCTCACATCGTCGATTTTCAACAGCGTATAACTCTTTCCATAACGATGTAACAGCTCTTTCACTTCATCAACCAAAAAGGCATCAGGGCCACAACCAAAAGAGGTCAATTGTACAAACTGTACCTTTACGCCTCGCTGGGCTGCCCAACGAGCGGCGGCAAGGATGCGATTGGGATAGGCCCATTGAGAAATAAATCGCGACTCCGACGGCATAGAGTCTTCGAGACGCACCACGTCGTCGGTAATCACATCCACACCCATAGAAGCTATCATGTCTGCAATCTTGTGTTGTATGAGACTGTCAGCATGATAAGGTCGTCCGGCCAGCAATACGACAAGTCGGTCCGACGAACGATTTTCGTCGACCACCTGTTGCATATATGAAGCTACGGACACCTCATAGTCATGTTGAGCTTTCCAAGCAGCTCGGAAAGCCTTTTTGATGACAGTTCCTGAAACTCCAAGAGCCGACAGATATGCCTTACATTGCCGAAACAGAGATTTCTCTTCTTTGAATGTAATAGCCGGCGTATCCAATGGTACATTCAATGGCATAACCTTCTTGCATACCTCGGAATAGCCCGAGACAACCGGACAATTGTAACTGTTGACACGTTTTTTGTCGGCTTGATGTTCATATACAACAAATGGGAAGAAAATACGATCGACCCCTTGCCGGCAAAGATCCTGAATGTGACTGTGGGCCAATTTGGCTGGAAAACAGATATTATCAGACATCACCCATCGTGCCGATGCCTCATATGCTTCGTAATTCGATGGAGAAGAAAGCGCGACACGAATTCCTGATGATGTGAAAAGTGTGTGCCAAAAAGGATAATCTTCATACATATTCAAGCATCGGGGGATACCAACGGTCAATCGGCCCTCGGCAAGCGACGGCCGGTCGAAGAGTAGTCGGACCTTCTCTTCATAAGCATTGACTCCTTTTGAAAAGGAGTCACCTCGGTTTGAAAAATATTTCTCACACTTGTTTCCCGAATAATACGACCGTCCGCCTGAAAAATCATAACGAGTTATCCGGCACTGGTTGGTACAACCGCGACAAGTCAACTGACGAGTAGAATAAACCGCACCTTGCATTAATAATTCTGGAGTTGCCAGCTGGCAAACATTTCTATGCAACTTGGCATACCAGGCACAGCCATAAGCCCCCATGAGTTCGGGACAATCGCTGCGACAGACAGTTTTACCGATCAATTTCTCCAAAGCTCCGACCACAGCATCATTACGCATGGTACCACCTTGCACCACAATGTGTTCGCCCATCGAAGAGAGGTCATTTATCTTCAATACCTTATAGAGACAATTTTTTACTACCGAATAGGCCAGCCCGGCTGCAATATCGCCCACCGTAGCACCTTCACGCAGGACTTGCTTCACTTTTGAATTCATAAACACCGTACAGCGTGTACCCAAATCGCAAGGTCGGGTTGCCAACGCAGCCATGTGTGCAAAATCGGATACCTCGTACCCCAAAGAGCGGGCAAAGGTCTCGATGAACGAACCACAACCCGACGAACAGGCCTCGTTTATCTCCATGTGCGTGAGCACGCCCTTATCGACAAATATGGCCTTCATATCCTGGCCTCCGATATCGAGAATAAACGACACGGATGGGTCGAACCGTCGAGCTGCCATATAATGAGCCATCGTCTCTATAATACCGACATCAAGACCGAAAGCTGCCTTTATCAACTCTTCGCCATACCCGGTAACACAACTCCCTGCAATATGAAGCGATGTCGAATGCGTAAGCGCATGAGCCTGCATCGACGCCAACCCTTCTTTAACAGCGAGAACGGGATTTCCATTGTTTGGAGCATAATAGGTAAAGAGTAGTTTATCGTCGTCGGTCAGTAAAACTATCTTCGTGGTCGTAGAACCGGAATCAACGCCCAAATAAACCTCCTGTATACCTGCTTCCCACTCGGCACGTTCTATCGTCAAAGCCGATTTAGCTTCTTTCCAGCAGTTATACACTTTTTTATCGGCAAAAATAGGAGGCAACGCAGGTCGCGCCGTATCTTCCTGTGCATTTTCGCGCCAACAAGTCAACCACTCATCAAGCGGACGGTATAACGCCTCTTCGCACGACAAAGCCGCGCCCCATGCAGGAATAAGATGGCTGTTCTCTGGTACCACCCACTCTTCGGGTCGTAGGTGCAGATAATCGATAAATGCCTTACGCAAAGCCGGGACAAAAGTCAACGGACCGCCACAGAACAGTACCGGGAGCGACAAGTCATTACCTCGCGACAAGGTTACCATCGTTTGCACCGCCACGGCATGAAACACCGAAGCGGCAACGTCGGCCTTATCGACATTCTTGGCCAAGAGATTCTGAACATCGGTCTTGGAGAAGACTCCACACCGCGATGCAATGGGATAAACGGTATGAGCCTGCATGGCCAAATCGCTCATAGCCTCAACGGGGATTCCCAACAACAAGGCCATTTGATCAATAAAAGCCCCTGTTCCGCCGGCACAATTTCCGTTCATGCGCAAATCGGCCGGCTTATCTTTATGCAGAAAAACCACCTTGGCATCTTCGCCTCCTATGTCGATAATCGACCCCACTTGCGGATAAAACTCAGACACATAACGGGTGGCCGCCACAACCTCTTGTACAAAAGGATTCCCGCAGCGCTCGGCAACTCCCATACCCACACTACCCGTGAGGGAGAATTGGCATGAGGCACCAGGAAATTGTCGACTCAACTCGCCAAGGAAAGTCTCCACCACTGATCTTACAGCTGCTTGATGTCGTTTGTAACATGAGAAAACCAGACGCCCTGCCGTATCAAGCACCACTATCTTAGCGGTTGTAGATCCTATATCCAAGCCTATTTTATATCTTTTCATCTGAAAATTAATATTTTATAAATATCTGACATATATGTCAGACACAAAAGTAAAAACATTTATACAGAAGAGATTACTCCAATATAAAATATTTTAGATTTTTAACTTGAAAATATAGACTTCCCCCCCTTCTGCAACAGCTAAAAGAGATTAGAGTTCACACGGTTATCCTTTAAGAAACTGTGTGAGTAGCAAAAGGGCTTAAAAACGCCGGTGAGTAAAAAACTATTCCTCGTATCGGTCGAGAGCCTGTGCTGCGGCGGCACGTCCAAGCTCCATAATTTCGGGTGCCCGATAAAATTCCAGAATACCATATGCCGCTGCCGGCACCTCGATGAGTAAACGGGGCTTGTAAAGTTCGACCGTGAGGCGAGAAATACGCTCAATCATCATGTCGGAAGCCTGTAACAGGCTGCCCCCATAAGGCGAATACAGAGAAGAGTCGGCCTTCTCATCGTCGGAGCTATCGGAACTGAAAGTGCGTTTCAACCACTCAACAAAGGTCGAGTCGTCATCGTCCTCGGCCTGCACCTTGCGTCTGACGGGCAGAGGCTTCTCGTCGTCGGGCACATTCACATCGACGGCAAAAACCTTGTCGCCCCGCCGCCGGCTCACCCGGTTTATGGGCAGAGGATTGAGTATACCGCCGTCCATCAGCACCATGTCCGACTTATGTACCGGTCGGAAAAAAGCCGGCAACGAAATCGAGGCACGAATAGCATCAAAAAGGCTTCCGCGGTCGAAAACCACTTCGCGCTCGGCAGCCATGTCGGTCGATACAGCCGCAAAAGGAATAGGCAGTGCTTCGATAGAGAGATCGGGCACCATCTCTTTAAGCGTGGAAATAATACGCTGCCCCTTGACCATACCGTCGAGGCGGAACGAAAAATCGAGCAACTGAAACATTCTGAACTTGTCGATACCCAGCACCCACTTCTTGAAGTCGGACAATTTGCC
>ERZ824600.2180-NODE-2180-length-21642-cov-3.304720_pt1 | contig 21642 bp, 19 predicted proteins | sample MGYA00519933_ERZ824600 | MGnify/ENA primary metagenome ERZ824600 (study PRJEB31778, sample SAMEA3449178) | human gut metagenome | biome: human gut; feature: human-associated habitat; material: faeces | place: United Kingdom | collected 2010/2012 ... | reverse complement strand
CGCTGTACCGTCTTCTCCAGTACGATTCGGCGATGAAGCGCAATCTCAAGGCGGCCGAGGCCGGATGCGAACTGCTGCAGGAACGGATCGGCGCGGCATGCAGAAAAAATCCGGGCGACAAGGAACTTCAGGCCCTGGCGGCTGTCTATGCGGATAACAAAGTCAAAGAGCTGAACTATGCCGTGGCCGCCGATCCCGAAAAGGGAAGGGAGGCCGTTCGTGCTTTTCTCCGGGATATGGAGGGCGCGGAAATCTATGGAAAGCTGGAGAGGGAGCTCAATGGCCTTCTGCGATAACAAGGGAGAACGGAAATGACAAACAAATTGAATCTGCCGGGAGGATCCGAGACCATTCTGATCGTGGACGATCAGGAGACCGTGTGGGATTTTCTGATCGAAGCTCTTCAGAAACTCGGATATTCCGTTCTCCTCGCCGAGAACGGGCTGGACGCGGTGGAGATTTATCAGAACAATCCCGGTCAGATCGATCTGGTGCTGCTCGACATGATCATGCCGCATCAGGGAGGTCATTCGACGTTTTACAAGCTCAAGGCGCTGGATCCGGACGTCTGCGTTCTGCTGTCCAGCGGATTCGTCTCCCACGACGAGGTGGACGATCTCCTTGCAAACGGCGCGGCGGGCTTCCTGCCGAAACCCCACCGGATCGCAACGATGGCTGCGGAAATCCGGCGGATTCTGGACCAAAAAAAGAAAAATAAGATTTGAATTGTCTCCAAAAAGGTGTACATTAAAACTTGTATCAAGAGCGATCTTCGGGGCGAGGTGAATTTCCAAACCGGAAATGATTCCCGACCGGCGGTAAAAGTCCGCGAGCCGAATCCGGCCGATACGGTGAAAATCCGTAACCGACAGTAAAGTCTGGAAGGGAGAGGGTCGACCGCTATGCTGTTTGATTGGAATCGGGCTGATGCGTGCGCCTGTAACGCTCTGTCGTACAGAATAGAACAACAGAAGGAAAGGCGTTGGAATGAGCAGAATGTTTGATTCCGTCGAAGAGGCAGTCGAAGAGATCCGCAACGGGAAGATGGTCATCGTGACCGATGACGAAAACCGGGAAAATGAAGGCGACCTGGTCTGCGCCGCCGAAAAAATCACGCCGGAACATATCGTGTTCATGGCGACTCACGCACGCGGACTGATCTGCACCCCGATCCCCGAAGCCCGGGCAAAAGAACTCGGCATTGCGCGTCCGCCGTCCACGGACATGTTCCATACGGCGTTCACGGAGAGCGTCGATTCCAAAATCGGAACGACAACGGGGATTTCCGCATTCGACCGCGTCCGCACGGTGCTGGATCTGATTGATCCGGAACGGAAGGCGTCCGATTTCGCGCATCCGGGGCACACGTTCCCGATCGCGGCCCGGCCGGGCGGCGTGCTGCAGAGAACCGGTCACACGGAGGCGGCAGTCGATCTGGCGCGTCTGGCCGGACTCAAACCCGCCGGCGTGATCTGCGAGATCATGAACGACGATGGAAAAATGGCGCGTCTGGATTCGCTGATGGAATTCAAGAACCGCTTCGGATTGAAAATCGTGTCGGTGGCGGACATCATCGCGTATCGGAGAAAGACCGAGAAGCTGGTCGTCTGCGAGGAGACCGTGGATTTCCCGAACAAGCACGGACACTTCAAACTTCACCTCTACCGGTCGCTGATCGACGGATCCACGCACCTTGCGCTGACCTGCGGTGACGTCGCGGGGAAGGAGGATGTGCTGACACGCGTTCACAGCGAATGCCTCACCGGAGATGTGTTCGGATCCTGCCGCTGCGACTGCGGCGAACAGCTTGATGCAGCGATGGACATGATCGCCCAGGAGGGCTGCGGCGTGCTGATCTACCTGCGCCAGGAGGGCCGCGGAATCGGACTGGCCAACAAGATCAAGGCGTACAAGCTCCAGGAGGAGGGATGCGACACGATCGAAGCCAATGAACGGCTCGGGTTCCCGGCGGATCTGCGGGAATACGGGATCGGCGCGCAGATGCTGCTGGATCTCGGCGTGAAAGGGGTTCGTCTGCTGACGAACAATCCGAAGAAGCTGGTGGGAATCGACGGGTACGGACTCAAGATCAACGGAAGAGTGCCGATCGAAATCGTACCTCAGAAATACAATGAACGGTATCTTGCAACAAAAAAACAGCGGATGGGACACCTCTTCCAGAACACCGCTTTGGACAGCATCAAATAAAACAGGAGAGAAGAAAGATGAACAAGACTCCCGGTAAGGTTTTTGAAGGCGATCTGAATGCGAAAGGTCTTCGCTTTGGAATTGTGTGCGCCCGGTTCAATGAATTTTTTGTCGGCAAACTTCTGGACGGCGCGATGGATGCGTTTGTCCGTCACGGGGGCGACCCGGAACAGGTGGATGTGGCGTGGGTTCCGGGAAGTTTCGAGCTTCCGTTTGCCGTCTCCCGGATGCTCGCCCGGGGAGAATACGATGCGGTGATCGCGCTCGGATGCGTGATTCAGGGAGCGACCACCCATGCGTCCCAGATCAACAATCAGGTCTCCAAGGGCCTCGGCCAGCTCGGCATGGAGAGCGGCATCCCGGTGATCTACGGACTGCTGACGACGGAAAATATTGAACAGGCCATCGAACGCAGCGGCACCAAAGCCGGAAACCGCGGATACGATGTGACCGTTTCCGCAATCGAAATGGCCAATCTGAACAAAGCATTGAAAAAGTGAGAGAGAGCACGTTGATGAATCCGATGAATCCGAACCGAAACCATCCGGCCAAAGTTTCCTCGCATTCGCACTTCAAGCGTCTGGGACGCGAACTTGCCATGCAGTACCTCTACCTGTGCGACATGGCGGAGGGAAAAGAGGATCCCGACGCCCGCCAGATGTTCTGGGACCAGGCGGCGGAAGCCGAACTGGCCGACGATGAGCGCACATTCAAAAAGGCCCGTGCCTATGCGGAAAAAATCATCGACGGCGTGCTGGAGCATCTGCCGGAAATCGACGGAGAGATCCGCGCGTTCTCCGAAAAGTGGGATCTTGCCCGCATCGCCGCCGTGGAGCGGAACATCATCCGCGTGGCGGTCTATGAACTGAAATACTGTCCGGACATCCCGGTTCTTGTGAGCATCGACGAGGCCATCGAAATCGCCAAGACGTTCGCTTCCGAGAAATCGGGAACGTTCATCAACGGCATTCTCAACGGGGTGAAGGACGCTCTGCCGCCCGACACCAGACAACGGCCCGGGAGCTGAAGAATCCATGATTTCTCTGTTTGAGTCTTTCCAGAAGGGGTTGCAGAAGACCGCAACGGCAATCGGAAGAGGCGTGACCAGTCTCTTCAAAGAAGTGAAACGGTGGGACGATTCCTCGTTCCGGACGTTGGAAAACACGCTGATCGAAGCCGATTTCGGTCCGACTGCGGCCTCCGCCATTGTCAACGATGTGCGGGACCGCTATCAGCGCGGACTGCTTTCCGGATCCGATGAGATCCTCGAAGTGGCAAAGAACGACCTCGCAGAGATGCTGAAAAAAGACAGCCGTCTTCTGAAGATGTCCCCGGAAGGACTGACCGTGATCCTGATGGTCGGCGTGAACGGAAGCGGAAAGACCACAACCGCCGGAAAACTCGCTCACCGCTGGTGCCGGGAGGGAAAGAAAGTCATGCTCGCCGCCTGCGACACCTTCCGCGCGGCGGCCGCCGAACAGCTCCAGCTCTGGGCAGACCGGACCGGAGCACAGATCGTTTCGTCGCGGACCGGAGCGGATCCCTCGGCCGTGGCGTATGACGCCGTCCAGTCCGCACTGGCAAAACATGCCGATATTCTGATCGTGGACACCGCCGGACGCCAGCACAACAAAAAGGGGCTGATGGATGAACTGGCGAAAATGCGCCGCATCCTTGCCAAACTTCTCCCGGGCGCTCCGCAGGAGACTCTGCTGACTCTGGACGCCAGTATCGGAAGCAACGCGATTTCTCAGGCAAGAGAGTTCGCATCGGCTTCCGGTGCAAGCGCGCTGGTGCTGACCAAACTCGACGGGACCGGAAAAGGCGGCGCGGCCGTGCAGATTCAGACCGAATTCAAGCTGCCGATTCTGTTTGTCGGACTCGGAGAACAGCCGGATGATCTGCAGCCGTTTGAGCCGGATCACTATGCCGCGGCGGTTCTCGGACTGCCGCAGAAAAGTTGAAACGAGAGATTTAAAAAAAACGGAAAGGATGTCGGATGTTCAGAGAGGGACTGCTGGCGGTTCTGCTCGGTCTTGCCGGTCTTCCGCTGACGGGGGCGGAATACGATCTGGGAAAGACGCTCGGAGAGGAGAACGAACTGTTTTCCGCATCGGCCAACACATTCGTGCTGAAGAACCGGATGTTCCGCTGGGTGTCGTCCAAACGGGACGCTGCACGGTATTCCGCGTTCCGCAATCCGGTGCGGGCGACGTTCCTGGGGTTCCCGGTCTATGAGGCGATTGTCTCGTTCGAGGGGAATCGTCCCTCCCGCTTCTATCTTTCGCTGTACAACCGCGGAGACGCCGGGCCGATGACGTATGAGAATTTCGAAAAACTGGTGGACTCCTTCAACGCCGCCGTGACCGAATGGACAGGGGAAAAAGGTGAGGAACAGGACGGGCGTCTCGCCAGCGGAATGATGCTCAATGCCAATTTCCGCGTCTCCGGTCCGTGGCTCTACACCGTCAAGTGGAGCGCAAGCGGACGGAGCAAGCGGGATTACAAGCCGGAATATCTGCAGTTCGAAGTCGAAAAGTTCAATCCGAAAGAGGATCCGAGGAAACGTTCCCTGGTCCGGGTGGACCGGTCGAAGATGGAGCGGTCTGCGGATCTGGTGGATAATGTCGAAAAACGTCCGGACGGAACCGTCTGGATCGCCAATATCCCGATGGTCGATCAGGGGGCCAAGGGCTACTGCGTGGCCGCGGTCGCGGAACGGGTGCTGCAATATTACGGAATCGAAAACGTCAATCAGCATACCATCGCCCAGCTGACCGGGATGACCAACGCGGGAACCTCTTCCGAAGCGATGCTCGACGCGTTGAAAAAGGCCGGAAGCAAATTCGGAATCCGGGTGCGTTCCCGCTACTCCGCCGAAATCGAGTCGGTCGAGGATCTGGAAAAGATGGTCTCCCGCTACAACCGTCTCGCGCGGAAGGCGAAAAAGAAACGGATCTCCATGGTGCAGCGCGGCAACTATGTGCTGGTCGGAGCAACCATGGCGCAGATGGATCCGCAACTCTTCCGCAGACTCCGGTGCGAGGGCGAAAACCGCGAAATGAACTCGTTCCGAAAGGAGATCCGCTCCCGTGTCGACGAGGGGCTGCCCACCGTCTGGTGTGTCCTGCTCGGACTGGTCAGCGAAAAACAGAAAACCCTTCAGCCCTCCGGCGGTCACATGCGTCTCATCATCGGATACAACGAGCAGGACGACACCATCGTCTATACCGATACCTGGGGCGCCGGTCACGAATACAAGGTCATGCCCTTTGAAGACGCATGGGTGATGACCATGCGGACCATCGCCATCAATCCGAGGGCCGCACGATGATCGCTCCGGAAAGTCCCAACGATGAATTCTACATGCGCCGTGCGGCGGAACTGGCTCAGCGCGCACTCGGAAACACCACGCCGAATCCGATCGTCGGCGCCGTGATCGTCCGCGACGGGGAGATCCTCGGGGAGGGGTGGCACACGAAAGCCGGGTGCCCGCATGCGGAAATCGAAGCCATCCGTTCCGCAGACGGAAAAGATCTGAAGAACGCCACCATCTATGTGACGCTGGAACCGTGCTCGTCGTGGGGACGGACCCCGCCGTGCACCGATGCGCTGATCCGGGCCGGATTCTCCCGCGTGGTGATCGGCTGCACGGATCCGAACCCGAAACATGCGGGGAAGGCGGTCGGACTGCTGCGCGAACACGGAATGGAGGTGGTCTGCGGAGTGGAGGAAAAACTCTGCCGCAGACTTAATGAGGCGTTCTTCAAATGGATCGCAACCGGAAAACCGTTCGTGCTGCTGAAACTGGCGATGACGCTCGACGGGAAAATCGCCACCGCGACGGGAAATTCCCGCTGGATTACCGGACCGGAGGCCAGAAGCCGGGTCCAGAAGCTCCGGCAGTGGGCGGATGCGGTGATGGTCGGGGGAGGAACGTTCCGGACGGATTCGCCGAAGCTGACGGTGCGCGACGAGGATGGAACGGTCCGGAAGAGTCCGTGCAGGATCGTGCTCTCCGATTCACAGGAGGAGCTGCCAGCCGGGTGGGAGCGCGTCGCTCTGCATACGCCGGAGGAGTGGGAGGAGTATTTGAAGGAATTGGGAAAACGTCCGTTTGTCGCCCTGCTGCTGGAAGGGGGAGGGGAGCTGGCTGCGTCGGCTCTGAACGCGGGGGCGGTGGACCGGATCGAATTTCATTACGCGCCGAAGATTCTGGGAGGGAGAGGAAGCCGGAGTGGTGTGGGGGGACCCGATCCGCTGGAAGTCTCGGAGGCGTTTGCGGTGGAAGAGATGGAACTCGTCCGTCTCGGACCGGATTTCGCGGTGACCGGACGGGTCCGGAAGCCGCAGGAGCGGAGGAGCTGATTGATGTTTACCGGACTGGTGGAAGCAACGGGTACAATTCTCGGCCGGAAAATGAACGGAGAGTCGGGGCAGATCGTGATCGAATCGGCAAGGCGTTTCCCGGATCTGACGGCCGGAGAGAGCATCGCGGTCAACGGCGCATGCCTGACGCTGGAGTCCGGAATGAAAGGCGGACCGCTGACGTTTCATGTGATGCGGGAGACGTTTGACCGGACCAATCTGGGGTCGCTCCCGGCGGGGAGTCTGGTGAACATGGAACGGGCTCTGCCGGCAAACGGGAGACTCGGCGGACATCTCGTCGCAGGGCATGTGGATGCAACCGGACGGATCCTCTCGTTCCGCCGCCGCAATTCCGATCTGGAACTGGAAATCGAACTGCCGGAACCGCTGCGGGAATACTTTGTGGAGAAAGGATCCGTCGCCGTGGACGGAATTTCTCTGACGGTCGAAAATGTGCTGGAGAACCGTTTCCACATCGGCATTATTCCGACCACCTGGCGCGAAACCGCGATTCATACAAGAAAACCGGGCGATATTGTCAATCTCGAGACCGATCTGATCGGAAAGTATGTGATCTCCTTCCTGAAAAAACAGACGGAAAAAAAGGAGTCCCATGTGACGATGGAAATGCTTGCGGGAGCCGGTTTCCTATGATGCGGATCATGCCGGGGATTCCGGAAATCGCAGCGGAAGCGTCGTTCGGCATGGCTCTGGCCGCAGCGGGCGTGCCGGCGGAAAAACTGGGGGACTGCCTGTTCCTGTCCGATTCCTTTTCCGCTGTGGAACTGCCGGTGGAACTGCTGGAGCGGAAGGAGGCGTCGTACCTTCTGGCCCGTGCGCTGCGCGGCTGCCGGATGGTCCAGATCGGATCCATTATCGACGGCAATGTGGCGCGGAATCTGCCGTTTTCCTCCGAATCGCTGTTCCAGGAGTTCGCCGCATACACGGAGAAGGTGCTGACGCTGTTTCACTCGATCGGCATCCGGACCGTGACCTTCGATCCCGGAATGAACGAGATCCTCGGCGATGACCGGATGCTGAATGCAACACTTCACCTGCTCCATCTGATTGCGCCGGTCCTGAACCGGACAGGAATGACTCTTCTTCTGCCGTTCACTCTTCCGTGCGCGGATCCCGAACTTCCGGCCCGGCTGGTCCGTTTTCTCCGCCGATCCATGATTCCGGAACTGAAGGTCCGGCTGGACATCCAGTCGCACGAGATTCCGCGGAAGCGGACGGTTCCTTCCGTCCTCGCGGGGACCCTTCTTCTGGAGGTGCGCTCGATCCTCTTCCGCTATGACGCGGATGCCGGAAACATTCTGCTGGCCGATCATCTTCTGTCGTGGCTGGAGGCGATGTCCGCCCTGGCGTTTTCTGGTTCGTGGCTCGCCGCGCCGGTCTCGAAAGGGGCCGTCCGGTTCCCCGCAGAGGCCCTCCGCTTTTCCGCCCTGCTTGAAGAACTTCGGAAGAAAGAGGCTCCCGAACCGAAAAACTGAACAGGTATCACCGGTCCGCCGGATCCCGGATTCCCGGCGCACGGTTCAACGATTCGAAATAGAGTTTTAACAGAAAGGACCGAATCATGAAACTGGGTGTGAACATCGATCATGTGGCAACGTTGAGACAGCTTCGCGGAGTGACGTATCCCTCCGTTCTGAAAGCGGCGGAACTGGCCATGCGCGCCGGAGCCTCCGGCATCACCGCGCATCTGCGGGAGGACCGCCGGCATATGAACGACGCGGATCTGGAACTCCTCGCTTCTTCCGGATACCGGCTGAACATGGAAATGGCGGTGACCGACGAGATGGTGGCGATCTGCTCGCGTCTGAAACCGGCCGCATGCTGTCTGGTGCCGGAAAAACGGCAGGAGCTGACAACCGAAGGCGGACTGGATGTCGTTGCACATTTCGACGCGGTGAAGGCGGCGACGGAAACGCTTTCCGGAGTCGGTGTGGAGGTCAGTCTGTTCATCGATCCCGATCCGGAACAGATCCGCGCAGCCGGAGAGTGCGGCGCGCCGTTCATCGAACTGCATACCGGAGCGTATGCGAACGCGCGCGGAGAGAAGGTCGCCCATGAGCTGAAACGTCTTGCCGACGGAGCCCGGTATGCCCACTCCCTCGGGATCTGCGTCAACGCCGGGCACGGCATTGATTACGACAACATTCATGCCCTGCTTGCCGAGGTCCCGCATCTCAACGAGCTGAACATCGGGCACAGCATCATCTGCGAATCGGTCTACTGCGGACTCGAAGAGGCGGTCCGGAAGATGCTCGGAGAGATGGCGTCGTATCAGCTCGGATAAGGGATTTTCCGCTCCCCCGGAGAAGAGAAAATCCCGTTTCCTTTCCCCCCTGTTTCCCCGGCTTTCCCGCAAGGGGAAAAAGAGGGGGTCCCTTCTCCGGAAAATAATCGTTCAAAAAGCATTCCGAGCCTTGAAAATCGCCCCTTTTCATTGTATATTGCACAGTGGAATCTTATCCTTGAAACAATCACAACATCCACTGCCGGAAAGAAGGATTCGAAATCCGGAGACCAGGGGAAAATCAGGAGTTGGGAATGTCCGAAGAAAACACAACAGCAAACGCGGCTCAGAACCCGGGGGAGACTCAGTACACCGCGTCCAAAATTACCGTACTGGAAGGACTCGAAGCCGTACGGAAACGCCCGAGCATGTACATCGGCGACACCGGGGAAAGAGGTCTGCATCACCTCGTATATGAAGCGGTCGACAACAGCATCGACGAGGCTCTCGCCGGATACGCCACCCATGTCGAAGTGGTCATCCAGGCCGACAACAGCATCCGCGTGACCGACGACGGACGCGGAATCCCGGTCGATATGCACGAAGAGGGAAAACCCGCCGTCGAAGTCGTGATGACCATTCTGCATGCGGGCGGAAAATTCGATCATAATTCCTACAAGGTGTCCGGCGGTCTGCACGGAGTCGGCATCTCCTGCGTGAACGCTCTCTCCAAATGGATGAAGGTCGAGGTCCACCGGGGCGGAATGGCGTATGAGATCGGATTCGAACGGGGCGTGACCGTGGAGCCGCTGAAACAGCTCGGACCCGTTGCCGACCGCGGAACAACCGTGGTCTTCAAACCCGATGAGGAGATCTTCTCCACAACGATCTACAAGTGGGAGATCCTCAAACACCGCCTCCGCGAACTGGCGTTCCTCAACAGCGGCGTCCGCATCACGCTGACCGATGAACGGGAAGGACAGGAACGGAAAGAGGTCTTCTTCTACGAAGGCGGAATCTCCGAATTCGTGACCATGCTCAACGAAGGGAAAAAACCGCTCCATCCGGTGATCTATATGCACAAGGCGAAGGACGGACTGGATGTCGAAGTCGCCATGCAGTACAACGATACCTTCTCTTCCACCATCTACTCCTACGCCAACAACATCAACACGTTCGAGGGCGGAACCCATCTTTCGGGCTTCCAGGCCGCGCTGACCCGCGTCATCAACGCATACGGCAAGTCCGCCAATCTGCTGAAGGGCGAACGGACCATGTCCGGCGCGGATACGCTGGAAGGACTGAGCGCCGTGGTCAGCGTCAAGGTCCCGGATCCCCAGTTCGAAGGACAGACAAAAACCAAACTCGGAAACGGTGAGGTCAAAGGAATCGTCACTTCCGTGGTCAACGAGTGCCTGAGCACGTTCCTGGAGGAGAATCCCCAGGTCGCCCGCGATATTGTCGGCAAGGCCATCGTGGCCTCCAACGCCCGCGAAGCCGCCCGCAAGGCAAGAGAGCTGATCCAGAGAAAAGGCGCTCTCGAAGGATTTTCCCTGCCCGGAAAACTGGCCGACTGCTCCAGCAAGGATCCCTCCATCTGCGAACTCTACATCGTCGAGGGAGATTCGGCAGGCGGCTCCGCAAAACAGGGACGGAACAGTCTGTTCCAGGCGATCCTGCCCATCCGCGGAAAACTCCTCAACGTGGAAAAGACCCGCAAGGACAAGATGCTGGAAAACAAGGAGATCCAGTCGATGATCGCCGCGATCGGATGCGGACTGGATGATAATTTCGACATCTCCAAACTCCGCTACAACCGCGTTGTCATCATGACCGATGCCGATGTGGACGGCTCCCATATCCGCACGCTGCTTCTGACCTTCTTCTACCGCCAGATGCCCGAGCTGATCGAGACCGGCCACGTCTATATCGCCAAGCCGCCGCTCTTCAAGGTGAAACGGAAAAACGATGAGCAGTACATCGAAACCGAAGAACAGCTCGACGCATATCTGTTCAACATCGGAAGCTCCGACATCGAAGTCTACCGCAAGGACGGCACCATGCTGACCGCGGATCAGATCCGCCAGATCACCGCGTTTATCGCCAAGGCGCATCATATTTCCCAGGGCCTTCAGCGGCATGGACTTGCGCCGGAATACTACTTCTCGCTCGCAAAGGGCATGGAGTTCCCGACCGCCCGGATCATGGTCCGCGAAACCGACGGACGCATGACGGAACAGTTTGTCTACTCCGAAGAGGAAAAGCGGCAGTACGTGGAAGAGGCGCTCCTCCGCCTCCCGAAATACGAGGCGGAAGAGAAGGAGGAGGAGACCATCTCCGTCCCCGGCGAAGTCGTGGACGATGAAGAGGCCGGCTCCCTCAGCCAGACCTTCCATCCCTCCATCGACGTGACCGATATCTACGAGGCAAAGGCCTGCGGAGAACTCTATCAGGAGATCGCCGCGGCCGGATATGAACCCTCCTGCCTGTTCCAGGATGTGGACGATCTGTTCCGAGTCGTCGAAAGCGATCGGGAACAGAAGATCCGCTCGCTGAAAGGACTCGCGGAGGAGGTCAAGCGCAACGGACGTCAGGGGCTGGCGATCAACCGCTACAAAGGGTTGGGTGAAATGAACCACGATCAGCTCTGGGATACAACGATGGATCCCGAAAAACGGAAGATGATCCAGGTGCAGATGTCCGATGCCGTGGAGGCGGACCGCATGTTCACTCTGCTGATGGGCGATGCCGTCGAACCCCGCCGCGACTATATCGAAAAACATGCGGCCGGAGTCCGGGATCTTGATATCTGATAAATTTCTGCGCGGACGGCTGCACACCGTTCCGGCGTCCGCGCATCAATCAAACAATGTATGGAGATGACAATGGCAGACGATCCAAAAATCAGAAGAACAGGAATTGATCCGAACACGCGGGACAAGAATCTCGGCATCGCGCTCGGAATGATCGAAAAAGAGTTCGGCAAAGGCGCCATCATGAAGCTGGGAGACAACAATGTCGCCTCCGATGTTTCGGTCATCAGCACGGGCGCTCTGTCGCTGGACATCGCGCTGGGAATCATGGGGGTTCCCCGCGGAAGAATCGTGGAGATCTTCGGACCGGAATCCTCCGGAAAAACAACGCTCTGCATGCACATCATCGCGAACGCCCAGCGCGCCGGCGGTGTGGCGGCGATCATCGATGCGGAACATGCGGTGGACCCCGTCTACGCGGCCAAGATCGGCGTCAATGTGGACAATCTGCTGATCTCCCAGCCGGACTGCGGAGAGGATGCGCTGAACATCGCCGACATGCTGGTCCGCAGCAACGCAGTCGATGTGCTGGTCGTGGACTCGGTGGCGGCTCTCGTGCCCCGCGCCGAAATCGAGGGGCAGATGGGCGATTCGTTCGTCGGTCTTCACGCCCGACTGATGTCCCAGGCGCTCCGGAAGCTCACCGGAGCCATCAGCCGCAGCCGAACCTGCTGCATCTTCACCAACCAGATCCGCGAGAAAATCGGCGTGATGTTCGGAAATCCCGAAACCACAACCGGCGGTAACGCAATGAAGTTCTACAGCTCCATCCGGATGGATATCCGCCGGATCGGAACGATCAAGGAAGGGGACGAGGTCGTCGCCGCCCGGACCAAGGTCAAAGTGGTCAAGAACAAGCTCGCACCCCCGTTCCGGACCGCTGAATTCGACATCAACTGGAACGAGGGAATCTCCAGAGTCGGTTCGATCATTGACGTGGGCTGCGATCTCGGCGTGATCGAAAAACGCGGATCGTGGTTCTCGTTCGACGGCGAACAGCTCGCACAGGGACGCGAACAGGCAAAAGCCGTGATCGGAGAGAAGAGCGATCTCGAAGCGCGGATCCTGGCAAAGATCCGTGAAAAACTCGCGGAACGCCGTGCCGCAGCTTCCCCGAACGCCGCATCGGAAAAGAAGGCCGTTCCGGAAGCACCGGCCGCCCCCGCGGCAAAATAAAACCGGATGAAGAGGAACGATGAAGACGGGATGTCGCGAAAACAGATCGTTTTTTGCGCGCTTGTGCGCGTGCTCGATTCTGCTGACTCCTGTTGCGGCGTTCTCCTTCGGTGAGCTGACGTACAAGAGCAAACTTTCCGGCGACGAGGCGTTCGCCGCCGGAGATTATCCCGCCGCCGCCGGATTCTATTCCGTTTATGCGAAGGATGCCGCCGGTGCGGAGGACAATGACGCTCTCCGCGACGCCAAGGAACGGCGTCTGGATGCCCTGCTTCTCGCCGGGATGACCGCGGAGGCGGAACGGGAATTCGCCGATTATGAACTGAAATATCCCGGCGTCAATTCACTCTCGCTTTCGATGTGGAAGGCCGATCTGCGGATCCTGCAGGGGCGATACGCGGAGGCGCTGACCATCATCCGCCGGATCCTGCCCGGAATGACGGAAAACGATCCGCGCCGTCTGCGGACCCTCGCGGCTCTCGCCCGCGCGGAAGAGCTTGGAAAAAATTATGCGGAAGCTGCGAAGGCGTATGAAGAGCTGGTTCGGGCAGCCGGAAAGAGTCCGCTTGCCCTGTCGGCATTTGCCCGCAGAATCTTCTGTCTTGCCAACACAAAGAGTCCCCGGGATGCCATGAGCGGTCTTCTTGCCGCCCCCCTCCCGGAAAACAGAGAGCAGAAGGAGATTCTGCGCCTGCTGGCTTTCTATGTCCATCTGCGAATGGAGGGAGCCGCCGATCTGAATGCGGCGTGGCGGAGCATTGAAAAAGAGAGCGGAAAAGTCAGACTTCCGATCGCCTACACCCTCTATTCCGCCATCGGAGATGAGGCGGCAAAGCGTCAGGATCGGGAGCTTGCGGTTTCCGCCTATCGTCTCGCATTCGCCTGCGCGCCGACCAAGCAGGCCTCCTTCGACACGCTGGGCAGAATCATTCTTCTTCTGGATCAGCAGAAGGAGATTGAAGAGGCCGCACTGCTTGCCATCCGGGCTCTGGACCTTTTCAAAGGACCGTATGCCAGCCCGGAAACCAAACTGCGGCTCGGACGGATTCTCCGGTCCGCCGGGAAGAATCTTCCGGCCATCGAACTCTATCTGAACCTGATTCAGGACGAGAAAGCGCCGTTTGAACTTCGGAAAACCGCGGTCCGGGAGTGCGCCTACCTGCAGAACGCCATGAACGACGAGGCCGGAGCGCGAAGGACGATCCGTTCGTTTTTCAACACCGAGGCGATGCAGCCCGAAGCGGAATTCCTTCTTGCGGATCTTCTGCTCCGGGACAATCGGACGGAAGAGGCGGCGGAAGCCTTTCAGGAGCTTGCCGCCAAATATCCTTCCATTGCCGGCCGGGCTCTGTATCAGAGCGCGCTGGCCTGGCTTTCGGCCGATAAAACCGATCAGGCGGAACAGCTGGCGGACCGCCTTCTGCAAACGGTGAAAAAGGATCCGCAAGCCTATTCCCGGGCTCTGTTCCTGAAAGCCATGATTCTGGAATCCGCCCGCAAATTTCCCGAAGCCCAGAAGTATTATACGGAATATGCGACCCGGAAGCCGGTGGATCCGAAACTGGCCGCCCGCGCCCTGTTCAAAGCGGCGAAAATGGCATTTTCGAGGAAGAATCAGCTGGAGGCGGAGGGATTGTTCGGACGGATATTGAACGATTATCCGAAAAGTGAACTGGCGCCGCTGGCCGCGTACTGGAGGATCTACTCGTTTCAGGCGCGCGGAGACGACCTCCTGGCGGAACGGGAGACCTGGCTTCTGGTGGACCGCTACCCCGGATCCCGCTATGCGACGGATGCACTTTTCAATCTGGCCACCCATTATGCCGATTCGGGAGCCGCCAGTCGCGCCAATGCGGTTCTGGACACTCTGCTGAACCGGGTGAAGTCGACGAAACTGTACCCGAAGGTGCTGCTGGAGAAGGCCAATCTCGCCTTTCGGGAGAAGGATCCGGAAACTGCTCTGGCCCTTCTGGAACAGCTCTATCAGACGAATCCGGACTCCTCCGTTCTGGCGGAGGCTTTTTATCTGCATGGGGATGTGCTCAAGTCGAACAGCGAGTATGAACAGGCGATTGCTTATTATACGAAGGTGCTGGAGCACCGGCCGGCGTCGCTGATCGAACTGGCGACGATCGGATCCATTGCGGACTGCCAGTTCACCCTTGCCGCACAGAAGAATTCCGCGGAACTGTACCGCAGCGCGATGAACCGGTATGACCTGCTTCTGAAACGGATCGACCTTCCGGAAGCGTTGCGCGTCATGCTGCATTACAAGAGCGGACGCTGTGCGGAGGAGCTGGATGATGTCGACACGGCGCTGAAGCACTACAAGGCGGCGACGTATTCACTGGTTTCCAAAGTTTCGTCCAGTGTGGCGCTCTGGGGAACGAAGGCCGTGGAGGCAATTGTGACCATTGCGGAAAAAGCTCCGTTGAAATCGCATGTGGAAGATGCGGTGCGCGCCCTCCAGCGTCTTGCGGATGCCGAACTGATGGAGCAGGAAATGGTGGACGAGCGGGTGCGGAAACTCGAAAAAATGAAATTCAAACCGTAATACGGGGGTATGAGAATGATGGAATATGTGGAGATGATTAAAAACGGCGGTCCGGTCATGATGATTCTGGTCGGATGCAGTATTGTGGCGGTTTTTATTTTTGTGGAGAAGTGGTTCCAGTTCCATCGTTCGCAGGTCAACGTGAAGGAGCTGGTGAACGGACTGATCAACGTGCTGAAACGGGATGGAATGATCGAAGCGATCACGCTCTGCGACCATACGCCGGGACCGGTGGCCCGTCTTCTCACGGCGGCGATTCAGGCGCATCAGAACGATGATGACATCCGTCAGTCGATCGAAGATGCGTCGATTGTGGAGGTGCCGCGTCTGGAATCGCATCTGAATATTCTAGCGACCATCGCGTATATTGCACCTCTGCTCGGGCTGCTCGGAACCGTGGTGGGGATGGCGGATGCGTTCCAGGCCATTGAGACGAAACAGGGAATTTCGATGACGCTGGCGGATCTCTCCGGAGGAATCTATCTGGCGCTGGCGACGGCCGCGGCGGGGCTCTGTGTGGCGATTCCGTGCCATGTGGCGTATAATTATCTGGTCTCCCGAGTCCAGTCGCTCTGCGTGGACATGGAGAAGGCGTCGTCGGAGATTCTGTATTTCTTTCAGCATCACACGAAAAGCGAATTGAAAAAATGAATGATTTTCCCAACAGGCTCAAGATTCAGACCCGGTTGAAGATCTCGCAGGGACGGCCCGATTTCGTTCCGTTTCTCGGCGTTTTTTTTCTGCTGCTGATTTTCTTCATGCTGGGAAGCTCCTTTATTCAGGTTTCCGGAATTCCGGTGGATCTGCCGGAGGCGCAGGTGCGGAACAGTTTCGGGGCCAAGAAGATTATTGTGACCGTCGACAAGCGCGGAAGAATTTTCCTGAACGATATGGAAATTCAGGAGATGGGGGCGTTGAAGACCCGTCTTCTGGATATTGTCAACACGTCGGCGCAGGACCGGACCACGATTATTCTCCGGGCCGATGCCGCCAGTGCGTATGGAACGGTTGCCCGGATCATGTCCCTTGCCGAGGATCTGAAGATCAATGTGTTCCTGCTGACGACTTCACCGGCCGCGCCGCGGGGAACCGTCAATTACATCGAACAGGAGTAGGCGCTCCATTATGGAAAACGGAACGGTCAACTATTCCAGGGGAGGGGAGCGGACATGGATCGTATTTGCGGCGGCTCTGCTTTTCGCTCTTCTGGTGCATGCGCTGCCGCTTCTTTTCTTCCGTCCGCTGGAGAAGCTGCCCGCAGCCGTGGAGACGGGACGCCGTTTCACTGTGATGGTCGGGCATGAACCGACCCTTCGCGATGATCCGTACGATCTCTACTACTGGCTCCATGCCGGAGATCCCATGGATTTCACACGGTCCGATTACGAGCACGGGTTTTCCGCCTATCTGCGGGTGCGGGAGGATCAGGGAATGAAGCTGCTTCCGATTCCGCCCCTGGCGGTCTCCCTGACTCGGGACTATGCCGATCCTGTGAACCGGTTTTTCCCCTCTGCGCGCTCTCCGGAAGAGCTGATGCCGGAGCTGCGTCCGTTCATTTATTCTCCCGGGATCCGGCAGAGCGGGAAAAAAGCACTGCCGCATGAAAGTTCGAACCGTCCGCTCTGGACGATGGCCGATGGAACGGAAATCGGCGACCTGTTTGCGGATTCGCCCGATATCATGCGGCATATCATCCGTTCGGCCCCGACCCGGGGTACGGTGCTGCAGCTGACCCCTCCCAGCGAGGAGGAGCTGCCTCCGCAGATCAAGGTTGTTCAGTCCTGCGGCGATACGAATCTGGATATTCAGGCGGCCGGAGCGTTGGCCGCGTACGCCGGAGCCGGACTGTCCGCAGAACAGCTGAATCGTCTGAAATATGTGATCGTCGACTGGCGCGCGGCGCCGGCCGGAAAGCGGAAGGAGACGGAAAAACCATGATACCTCTTCCTCTCGGCGATCTGTTTTCCCTGTATCTTTCGCTGTTCCTGATCACGCTGGCGTATCTGTGGTTCCGCGATGAGCGCCGCAGGGCGCCGGACGACTGGACGATTGCAAAGGAACATCTCTATATCTGTCCGCGGTGTCATCTGTCGTTTCTGGCGAAGGACGACAGTGCCAACATCACCCGCTGTCCGCGCTGCAACGAGATGTGTTTTTTAAAGAAAAAGAAGCGCTTCTGAGAGCGCTTCTTTCTCGTTTGACTGATCCGGAACCGGATTTCTTCACCGTTCGGGATCCAGTCCGAACTGCCGGTATCCATAGGAGTTGAAGGAGGAGTCCTGCCGTTTTTCGACGGCGTCCTTCACGGAGATGATGTCCGCCTGCATGTTTTCCGGGATCGTGGTTGCCGGGGAGATCAGCTCGCACTCCGCAACGATCACAAGGCGGGTTTGCTTGGTGGATTCTCCTTCGGTCGAGAAGAGCCAGCCGATCAGCGGAAGGTCTTTCAGAAGCGGAACGCCGGTCGAGGAGCGGACGATTTCCGTTTTGTTGATGCCGCCGATGACAAATCGGTTTGTCCGCTCGTTTCCGATCATGATTTCATTTTCGGAAACACAGCTGTTCAGCCGGGGAGCTCCGCTGGAGGCGTAGCCGAGAAGAGAGGTGGCGGCAACGCCGATTTGCAGCGTGGTGGCTTTCGCCGTGATCGACGGGGTGATCGACAGGCGGAAGGAGAAGCCGTTGGCAACGACCGTGTTGATGGTCGGGCCTCTTCCGGAATCCGCGGGGACGTTCGTGTAGAAGGTGATGGAGGAGTCGTCCTTGATCCGGGCGCCTTCGACGGTTTTGCAGCTTCCGCCGTCGCCTTCCACGGTAAAGACGGTTCCATTGACGCCCTGAAGATCATAGGTCTTCGTGGAGGGGGTCTGGATCCGGATCACGGAGAACGGACCGCTGGCGGTCACCTTGTATCCGTTTTTGTTCGTGATGGAGAGCTGAGAGGGGTCCTTGACGTAACCGGAGGAGATGGTGGTCGCGGAGCCTTCGTTCTCCTGTGCGTCGATGACGAAGAGACCGGTGTCGCGGGTGATGACGGTCTCCTGATTGTTCCGGGCGCGGACCTCGCCGCTTGCGGCGATTTTCGCCTTGCTCTTCGAAACCAGGAAGTCCAGATAGCGCGTGTTCCATTTCGGATTGAAATCGATGAACTGCGCATAGTTGCTGCGTCCGTTCCGGACCATGCCGCCGGCATAGGTGGAGGACCAGTTGTCGCGATAGGTGCCGCCCATGGAGAAGAAGTTGGCGCCTTCGTTGTTTTTCCAGGCCTGGAAGTCGGCGCCGATTTTGCCGTCGTTTTCCGCATTCAGTTCGTAGACGGTGTACTGGATGCGGACTTGCGGATGGGGAACGTCGTAGAGCTTCAGCATGGCCTCGATGTTCTTCCGCGAATAGAGCGCGGTGTTGAAGAAGAGGACGTTGAGATCACGGTCTTCCCGGATTTTGTCCTTGCCGCCGATCAGCTCCACGGTGTCGTTGGAGAGGTTGGCGCCGACCGCTTCGACCATCGTCTTCAGCTCGGAGGCCGGACGGTTCTTCGGAAAGTAGACATATTTCGGCTGTCCGGACGAGTTCTTGATCCCCTTTGCATCCAGTTTCTCGACGACGGAGTCGATGCCCATTCCATTGGTGCTGTCTCTGAAGCGGTACTCCTCGGCCGAGACGATCAGGAGGGCGGTGCCGTCCATAAAGACCATGCACTCCACCCCCGCCGGAGCCCGGAGGTACTGATTGTAGTAGTACGAGAGCGGAACGGCGGAGGAGGTGGTCATGAAGTTGACCGGATTGGCTGAAAGCGCTTTGTTGCCGCTTCCGTTGAAGACCCCCGGATTGGTGCGCATTGTCTGAACCATGTTGCGGATGTAGGGACGGATCTCGTAGGGATTCGCCCGTTTCAGAACATAGGTCTTGGTGATGATTTTCGAGTCGGAAGTGTCCCGGACGAAGTGAACGGCTTCCGTGTCCGTGCCGATGCCGACCTGAAGCTGCGCCTGTACGTTCGAGGGGAAATAGGCCGGATTCAGATTCCCGGTCGGCAGCTCGCTGGCCGATGCGCCCGTGGCTGTGCAGAGCGCTCCGAAAAGCAGGGTTTTCAGTTTCCCGTTCATATGAATTGCGTTCCTTTCTTACTGTTCATTCGTAACAAGTTCTGTGATCTCGGTGAGTTTGCCGGAAATGGCGGAGATGTCGGAATCGGGATGGACGAAGGCGGCTTCCGCTGTCAGGAAAAAGTGCGTGGTTTCGATGTTCCGGGTCGTGGTGCCGAACAGGTATTTCAGGATCGGAAGCTCGCAGAGAATCGGGACGCCGATCGTCTGTTCCACGTCCATCTGACGCGACCACGAGGCCAGGAAGGACTCCTCTTTCATGCGGATGGTGCCGAAGCCCTGAAGTGTGGAGCTCTCCGTCAGTTCGCTGCCGTAGTTGTTGCGTTCGGTGACGCTGGTGTTCTCCAGAGAGTACTGGAAGTCGAAGATGCCGGAGAATTTCTTCTCGTAGTCTTCCGCTGTATAGGGGAGAAGACCGCTTTTGTCGGGTTTCACGCCGTCGAAGCAGATGGTCGGAGAGAGAATCTGCAGGGTCAAGCCCGCGGCGGAGGAGGATTCCACATAGGTTTTGTCGTTGTCTTTTTTGAGAATGTTCTGGTAGTCCGGGGCGAGATTCGTGGCGGCGTTTTTCCCGTTGCGGAGCGTCAGGCTGACCTCCGAAAGTTCGCGGGCTCTGCCGTTCTGCTGCAGAAGACGGATGAAGCTCATGTCAAACGCGGGGGCAAAGAACATGGAGCCGTATCCCCAGCTCATGCTGTCGGAGATGAATGGCATGAGTTTGCTGGCCGCTTCGGCAACTTGAACGGTTTCGTTCCAGCGGCCGGCAAAAAGATCCGCTCCAAAGCCGGCCAGCTGAAGACCGGGTCCGTTTTTCCAGGCGGCGTAGTCGATTCCGATGTCCCGGAGATCGCTGTCGCGTACCTCGTAGAGACGGAAGGTGACGATCACCTGCGGAACCGGACGGTCCAGCCAGGTCAGATATTTCAGGAGGTCGCTGCTCTTGTTCGGGGAGTCTTTCCAGTAGATCAAGTTGGAGGCGGAATCGTAGAGAACGCGTCCGTCGTATTTTCCTGCGGAATTGTCCTCGGAATCGTAGGAGTAGTCATAGCCGGAGGCGTCGGCCGGGATTCCCGCCTTCACCATCAGCGTGACCATGTCCTGCGAGGAGCGCCATTTCGGGTTGTAGACATAACGGGTGATCCCCGTGCCCTGGACGATCGAACCGTTGACGTCTTTGATCTTGCTCGGACGGTCCATTTTCGCGACCATGTCGTCCACATACGGCATCATCGCCACCGGCGTCGTGACCGCCAGCCACTGCTGCTTCGCCGCCGCATAGTTGATCCGGTCCACTTTCGAGTTCGTCGAGTACCGCATGACCGCGCCGAGAACAAACGGAACAATGTCGTTTGCCTTGATGTACTTCAGCGAGTAGACTTTCGTCACCATGTAATCCTGTGCGTCATCCTCGATGAAACGGATTTTCCGGGTCTTTTCGGGAACGGGTCCCGCCGCCTGACTCGCAGGATCGAAGCCTTCCAAAGAGCCGACCGCTCCGAGAAACGCCGCTGCAAATCCCGCCGTCTTCCATACTTTGTTCATACAAACTCCTGGTTCGGGTTGAAACGCGGTGGGTATTTCCCGTTCCGCGTCTTTTCCTATACTGTAACGGCGGATTCTTCAAGGTCTGTGCGCGGATTGTTCGATTTGCGTTAATCCGCAGAGTCCGCCTTCCGGTCTCCGGGAGAAGAGTTCCTCCTCGTCCGCCCGGAAAGCAGACAAAAAAAAATCCCGCCGGAATATCCTGCGGACTTCCGGCGGGGTGTGCGATTGATTTGTCGCGGAAAATACAGCTTGTTTTTATTTCTGCTTCTTCAGCAGGTAGGACGGCGTATCCGTCCGGAACGGCGAGGCCGGGAACCCATCCAGGTTGTAGAGGTTCGGATTGCCCGGATAGTTTGCCCAGGCGTAACGGACCGCAACCGGATGTTTGACCTGATCCGACCAGACCAGCACGCTGTTTCCTTCCACGCGGGCGTTGGCCCAGACAAATTTCCCGTCTTTTCCTGCGATGGCGAAGCTGCCCAGCTTCTTGCCCTTCACATAGAGGCCCTTGCCGACATTGGTGAAGCCGATCCGGATCTTGTTCCCTTCGATCTTCATGGACTCGTACAGCGGTCCGGCGGTGACGCCCTTCCAGTTGTAGGCGATCCGTTCCGCCTCCCGCGCCGC
>ERZ824600.2174-NODE-2174-length-21694-cov-3.198669_pt1 | contig 21694 bp, 16 predicted proteins | sample MGYA00519933_ERZ824600 | MGnify/ENA primary metagenome ERZ824600 (study PRJEB31778, sample SAMEA3449178) | human gut metagenome | biome: human gut; feature: human-associated habitat; material: faeces | place: United Kingdom | collected 2010/2012 ... | reverse complement strand
GCTCGGAGTCTTTCATTGCCGGACCTTTTCCGAAGAGGAGCTGCGCCGGAAAATCGTCCTGCTGCCCCGGATTCTGGAGAAGACTCCCGACGCTCTCCTGCTGGAACGGATTGATCGGAAAACGATCCGCTTCTTCGGATCGATGGAACTGCAGCTGCATGGAAGCTGGCGCTGCCCGGAGGAGTTCTCGTGTTTTATGGCCGGAACGGTTCTGGAGGGGGCGGCGTCGGCGGAGAGCGGAACGGAACGCATGGCGGTGAGTCGGGGCGATACATTCGCGCTGGGCGAGGGGTGCAGGCCGCTGTGGCGGGGAAACGCGAGAATTCTGTTCGCACTTCCCCCGGTCTGAGTGGAGCGGGGGAAGCGGGGGAAGCGGACAGACGGAGATGTCAGGTTCTCCGTTTCAGATGGAGAATCTTGCAGTCGTAATCGCCGGTCAGCTCCGCCCGGATCCCGGCGGAGGCGAGCAGCGCGCCCGAGACGGAGGGATACTCCCGGATGGCGGTGTTCCAGCACTCTTCGATCTCGTTGCCATGGCAGACGATATCGTAGACGGCGTCGGGATCCAGACCGGGGACGCGGAACGGGGGGATCTTGTCGGCAAACTGGATCGACATGCCCAGAACAAAGATCACCGCTTCCGCCTTGTCCTGCGAAACATACGCGTAGACCGCGTACGGATGGGTGAAGGCGCTGACCAGACGGTACAGGTCGCCCCGGTGAATCACCGGCCGCAGTTTCTTGTAAAGCTCCACATACGAACGGATTTCCGCAATCTCCTGTTCCGGGCAGGTCAGGAGATTTTTCCCGCAGGCGAGAGAGCCGAGCATGCCGCAGTATGCCTGGAATTTGAGCGGGGTTTTCCGGTTGTTGATGTGCGCCATCGAATCGCTGATATGGCAGGCGCCTCCGGCCATCCGGGGGTGGTTGAGGGAGGTGAAGCCTTCGTGGAGTTTGAGTATGTCGAGCGGATCCTGATTGTCGCTCCGGTTGACTCTGCCGAAGGAGCGGCTCATCTGCAGACTGATCCGTGCACCGCCAGAGGCGCAGTTCTCCATCAGGAGCGAGGGGAAGGTCCGGGAGACCGTCTGAAAAATCCAGTCCAGATTCCGGGCATAGTCGATCCAGAGCCGTTCCGCGCCGCCGGGCGAGGTGAAGTAACAGTTCATATCCAGTTTCAGATAGGCGATCCCCGTCGTCCGGACCAGGTCGCAGATCGTGGCACAGAGATGCTCCGCAACCTCCCGCTTCGCCAGATTAAGCATCACGCTGACCCGCGGACGAGGACCCACATCGCTCCGTGTTTTCCGGAGCGGTTCGCATCCGGGATACGCCATCGCCCAGTCCGGATGCTCCTGATACAGACGGCTGGCAATTTCAAAGGATTCCGGTTCGATCCAGAGTCCGAATTTCATTCCGAGTCCGGCGACGCGGTCGATGACAGGACGCAGCCCGTTCGGGAATTTTTCCCGGTCCGCCGTCCAGTCGCCGAGCGCGCTCTGCCAGCCGTCGTCGATCACAAACAGTTCGCATCCGAGTTCCGCCGCCCGTTCCGCGGTCCGGATCACGTTCTCCTCGTTGACACGGGTCTCGAGACTTCCCCAGGTGTTGCAGATCATCGGAATTTCCCGATTTGCGATGCCTCGCGGAAGGAGGACCTTGTCCTGCCAGCGATGGAGGGTCCGGCTCATTCCGCTGAATCCTTCCGTGGAGTATCCGGCGGCGAAGGAGGGGGTGGCGAAGCGTTCGCCCGGATGCAGATGAACGGCGCTGTCGAACTCATTGATGCCGCCGTGGATGCAGGTCGAGTCGTACGAGTTCTGCTCCATGGTGATTTTCCAGTTGCCGGACCAGAGAACGGTGGCGAAGTAGACCTCTCCGGAGGTCTCCGCAGCTCTTCCGTCGTCCAGCGCGATCAGCGGGACATGGAACGGACCCGAAAGCCCCGTCCGGCTTTCAATCGTGAATTTCCCCTGCGACGCCGCCTGACAGGATGGAATGGATTCCTTTCCCCAGTGTCCGCCGAAATGGGTGATCCGCCACTGCTCCACCGCGTTCGGAAGAAAGTAGACGGCGGAGGCGAAGCGTTCCAATGTGATGTCGCACTCTCCGTCGTTGATGATTTCGCAGAATCGTTCCAGAATCCGTTCGTGGAGGCGGTAGATCAGATTCAGTTGCGCCGGATGACGCTTCTCCCGGAAGTTCAGAATCAGCGTGTTCCCCTGCTGTTCGAATCCCGTATACAGGAAGATGGATTCCCGGATACCGTCGGGCCAGGTGATCTTCAGGGCCGATTCATCAAAAAAATCGCCGCCGAAAACGGGAAGCTCCCGGTACAGCATCGCGCCGCGTGCCGGGGAGTAGTGACGGTGGCACTGACGTTCCCGCGGGGAAGGCGGATCCTCGATCCGGAAAAGCGGCGCGCCCCAGTAGAGATTCCACGGTGTGCCGGAGTCGGCGATTTCGATGGCGTAGCTCATGGCCCGGTTGGTCAGAAGGAATCGTTTCCCTTCGTGATGAATGGAGATGTCGTTCATGGAAAACTCCTTGTTATGGATATTGGAATGGAAAGAGGCGGTGTCACAGAAAAAATCTACCGGCGGTTCGAATGGAGATTGTCGTGGTCAGAAGCCGATCCAGTTGTAGGTGTAGTCGCCGCTGGCGTTGTACGGCATTTTTGTATCGACGGAACGGGAGGCGACATGACCGTCGCCATACAGGTAATTCGATTTTCTGTTGTGCGGGGCGCTGTTCTGAATCAGAATCTCTTTTTTGCTCAGATCGGTATAATATTGATAGGATATATGCGGTGTGGTGATCCCGCTTTCCGGCGTGCCCTGGATGGAGCCGTAGGCGTTCTCCTTCGGGCTGCCCGTGGTCATGACGGCCACGCGGCTGGTGAGCCAGTCGCTCCGGTTGGCATGCCAGTATGGGTGGTTGTCCGGGGTGTAGCGCGCGAAGTAGGCGCGTCCTTTTACGAAATACGAGTAGGCCTCCCAGTAGATCGCCTGCTCCCGGGTGAACAGGTAGTTGTTGCCGTAGGAGCTGTTGCGCGTGTTCGGAACAACGGGATAGGCCGGACAGAACCAGACCCCTTTCTGCGCGTTCATCGCAACGGCCTTGTTGGAATTCGGTGCGTGCGGACGGTTCAGATAGATTCCGATCAGGTCTTCCAGATATTGTCCCTAACCGCTGTCGGTGACGGGCGGAAGTTCCTCCGCGTTGTCGGCTGCATAGAGGATGAGAGTCTGCCCGATCTGCTTGAAGTTGGAGGCGCAGGCGGCCTCCTGCGCACGTTCTCTTGCCTTGTTCAGCGCGGGGAGAAGGAGGGCGGCTAGGATCGCAATGACCGCAAGGACAACGAGAAGTTCCACAAGCGTGAATTCCGGAGATCGATGATGGGTTTTTCCGTTTTTTCTGTTCTGCTTCATTCTTCCGCCCTTTCCTGAAGGGGTTTACCGGTTTTTGGACCAGTATTTGAGGAGGACTTTCTGCCGGCCGGTCGGAGAGTCCGCCGGAGTGTTCAAATGGAAGGAGTCCGGATATTCGAGACTCCAGTTGCGCCACTCCCGGTGGCAGTGATAGGCCCAGTCCCAGCCGAACTCCTCAAACAGTGAACAGAGATCCTCCAGATACTGCGCGCCGCCCGGCGCCCAGCGGATGACGGAAAACTCTCCGCAGTAGATCCGCGCTCCGTACTGTTTCTGAAAACGCACCACGGGAAGAAGGATCTTTTTGAGCATGGCGCGGTCGTAGAAATCGGAACCGATTTTTCCCGGATAGCGCAGGTACTTTCCCGCCCGGATGTCCCGGATGCTTGCGCCGACCCCCTGATGGGTGTAGCTGTGCGGCTGGTACATGTGGACTTCATAGAGAATGTTTTTGAACGGAAGAGGTTTCAGATAGGAAAAACCGATCGGATTGTCCCAGTCGTTCGCGGAGATGTAGAGCGGGACTTCCGGATCGATCTCCCGGATCGCCTTCGCCGCAAGATACTGGCAGTAGAGGTAGTTGTACGGAGCGGAGCCGTACTGCGTCGGCTCGTTCATCAGCGTGTAGCCGTGAATGGCGGGAGAGCCCTTGAAGCGTTTGGCAATCGTTTTCCAGATCGCAACATACTCGTCAAGATATTTTTTTTCAAAGAACATGCGGAAGTTGTCTTTGCTCCGTCCGCTCTCCTCCTTCGCGTCAACGCCGAGCAGGAGCGGTTTCCGGTAGCGCTCGCCCGGAAACCGCGCAAGAACGGGAATAAGCTTCAGGCCGAGCTTTTCATATTCCGGAAGCATGGTTTCCAGACGGTCCAGACTCCGCTTCAGCGTCTCCGGCTGATTGATGTCCCAGCGGATCCACCAGCGCATCAAGTTGGCGCCGTCCGCCGCGAGATCCGCCGCATCCTTCCGCGTCGAGTCGGACCGGATCCCCGCTCCGCGCAGAACCGGCGATTTCGTGACCCGTTCCGTGTATTCGCACCGGAAATTTTCCGGAAGCTGGAACGGCAGAGGATACAGATCGCGTTCCTCGATGCGAAGACCGGAAATCCGGACCGTTCCGCGGTTGTTCTGAAGTCCCGCCATCAGGACATTCTCCCCGACCGGATCGGGAACCCGGAGCATGATCTCCTGCCGGCGGTTCCGGAAGGTCCCCCACAGTCCGGCGGAAGAGGAGTAATACCGCGATCCTTCCGGGCCTTTGTGGAACAGCATCAGCTTGGCGCAGCAGTGATTTTTTTCGCCTTGCGGAATGCCGTCCGCCGAAATCAGACCGGAGATGACGATGGTTTTCCCCTTGTACGGTGCAAGGTCGATGCCGAGATTGGCTCCGTAGGTCTCATTCCGGATCGGGGCGTCCGGGGCGATGTGGACTTCGAGTTCCGTGGAGCCGTCGGCCGTCGCGGTCCAGCGGGCGTACTGCGTCAATTTCCAGCGGCTGTCCGGAGTCCCTTTCAGAAACGGTTCGCCCGCCGGAAGAATCCCTGCAAGAAACAGAATCAGGACAGAGAAAGAGGTTTTCCAGTTCTTCAGCATAAATGAATTCTCCTTATTCGGATTGTTTTTTTCGGGTCAGCAGGAGCAGCGTTCCCGAGAAGGGGGCGATCTCTCCTGAAGCCCGGATTCGAGTCTCCAGTCCGGATGGATCCGGAATTCCGGACGGACCGGGGAGGGACGGTTGTTCACGGCAACGCACCAGCAGCGGCCGGAATCGGCGGGATCGGGATGTTCGGTCAGCGTCAGAAAGGGATCGTCGGTCCGGAGAAGACGCTTCGAAAGAACCGTCCGGGAAAACGCCCGGTAGAAATTGCGCCACGGAGCCGCGGTCTCCCGGTGGAACGCGCCCGGTTTCCCCGCAAGAAAATACTCCATCGGAAGAGTCAGAAAATAGATCTCCCCTTTTCCGAAACGGGTCCGGGTGTAGACCGGATTGCCGTCCTCCTCTTCCGCCAGAACGTCGGCATGAATCGTTCGCAGGTGCAGACGGAACGGAGCGGCAATTTCATACTCTTTTCCCTGAAAGCGGATCCGGGCCGGAGCGGTGCGGGCCTCCCGTCCGCCGGATTCGACTCCGAACACCTCGGTGAACGGGGAGAGGGAGCCGTCGTCCAGAGAAAGATAGAGCGTTGCGCCGTTTTTCACCTTCTCCAGCAGCGAATGGATCTGCGTCCGGTACAGGCCGGATGCGCCGCGGAGACCGGGAAGAAGGTAGAGGGGGGCATTGTCCGGATTCTCCCGTCCGTACTGAAAACGGATGTCGAATCCGCTCTGTTTGGCCAGAAGGAATGCGCTCCAGGCGTTGGAGAGAACATGATCGAAATCCTGCTCCATCGGGAGAATGCAGATTGCGTCGCGGCGGAACGGGGGCAGCTCCCGGATCGGCAGAGAGTCCCGGTATGCCCGGAACTGACGGAACGTTTCCGCAACCGGTTTCTCCCGCATGTCCGCCGTGAAGAATCCCAGTTCGCGTTCCCACGCGCTCCATTCGTAGGGAGGGAAGGGGAGGTGCGACTGCTCGAAGGCACACCACCAGAGAAAGTATTCCGCGCCGTGCGCCCAGGCGTTGAACATCGCATTGCGGATGAAGTCCGCCTTCTCCTTTTCGGCGCAGTACGACGGAGCAAAGGTGCCGATCTCTTCCACCGCGCCGGGTCTGCGTCCGATGTCGGAATACAGAAGCGTCTCCACCGTCGCCTGAAACACGCTGCGGATCGACGTGTGCTCGTCCACGCGCGACGGCGTCTTCGAGGGCGAATGCGGATACGGATGCGACGTCAGCAGATCGCAGAGCTCCCCCTGCGTCTGAATCGTCCAGACCGCCGAATCCCCCGGCAGTCCTTCCCCCGGGGTGAGCGAGTGCATCCCCGATCCGATCGGTCTGGCCGGATCCTCCATCCGGATGGCGGAGGCAATCGCATTGGTCCAGTTCCACGCGTCGGCCGGATCCGTCACGACGCTGAAGCTCCGCAGACTTTCCGCAAAGAAGACCAGGTCGTGACACAGGAAAATCACTTCCCGCGAAATCACCTTGCTGCTTCCCGCGATCGTGCTTCCGACTCCGTTCTGTTTGCGGATGAGTCCCCGTTCCGCCAGTTCCGCCAGCGCTCTGCGCAGGGTCGGTTTGCTGACGCCGCACTCCTCCGCCAGCTCCTGTTCCGTCGGAAGGCGGGTTCCTTCGGGAAGAAGACTGAATTTCTTTTCCAGCTGTCCGAGCAGGGTGCGATAGATGCTGCCGCGTGCCATGATGACCAGACTCTCCTTGATTCTGTTTCGGGGATACCATACAATCGTCTGCCGATCTTTACAAATTTAAAATGCAAAAAATACGAAATAATTTTTATGGTATGACGTTTTTGAATTCAAATTAAAGATGGATAAATGAAAAAAATAAAGAGCGCTTTTTCTTCCTGGAACATCCGGTCCTCCGCTGGAAGATTGGGATCCTCCTCTTTTTTTCTCCGACTCCGCTTGTAAAATCGTTCATATTATGATATTGTATCATACAATGTAAAATTAAAGTTCACAATATGAACTTATAAGGGACTATGATCAAGGTTCTGGACAAGATTTTTCAGGTATTGGAGACGGTGGCCTCGGAGTCCCCGAATCCGCTGACGCCGCTGCAGATTGCGACCCGCCTGAACATGAACCGGCCGACCTGCTCCCGGATTCTGCGGGAGCTGACCGATTCCGGATATCTGATGCATGTTTCGCGACAGGCCGGCTATACGATCGGTCCGCGATCCTACACGTTTGCGGGGATGGCGAAATACAAGCCGTCATTTCTGGAGAAGGCGATCCCGTATGTGAAGAACTGTGCACGGGTTCTGGGGCAGTCGGTTCTGATCTGCGAGCGTCTGGGCTCGGAGCGGTATATTCTTCACCATTCGAATTTTTCATCGCTGAACATCCGGATCGCGCAGCTTTCATACCGGGATCTGCTGGATACGGCGACGGGGATGGTGCTTCTGGCGGCCGCCCCCGGGAAGGAACGGGAACGGATCTATGCGCAATACCGGGCGGAGAATCTGCCGATGTTTCCGGAACTGGAGTCGTTCGATGCGCTCTCGTCCGCACTGGAACGGATCCGGCGGGAACGGATTTATATGCGCGACAAATACCGGACGCTGCAATGGATCGCGGCGGTGCCCGTGCTGAAGAACGGATGGACGGTCGCCGCGCTTGGAGTCTCGGCGCTTGCCGCCGATGCGTCGATGCCGGACCGCGCCCGGATGGTCGAAGAGATCAAAAAGGCTTCGCAGCTGATTTCCAATGAACTTTCAACAATCGAAACAACAGGATAGGATGAACGATGAGTGAATCAATCAAAGGAAGAGTGGCGCTGGTGACCGGCGCATCGCAGGGGCTCGGGCGCGTCATTGCGCGGATGCTCGCGAAGGAGGGATGCAAAGTTGTGGTCAACTGCGCCCACAGTCCGCAGAAGGCGGAAGCGGTGGCGGAGGAGATCCGGAAAGAGGGGGGAGAGGCCCGGGTGTATGTCTGCGACATCTCCGATGAAGAGGCTGTCCACACAATGTTTCGGGAGCTCGGTCCGGTGGACATCCTGGTCAACAACGCCCGCATCGATCCTTATTTCCGCAAGCCGGAGATGACCGACGGTCAGTGGTGGGATCTGGTCATGAAAATCAATCTGAAGGGGGCCTATCTCTGTTCGCAGGTGTTCTTCGATCAGGCGAAGGAGAGGGGATGGGGACGGATTGTCAACATTGCCTCGTCGCGTTCCTTCACGCCGGCGGAGCCGCACATGATCGCCTACGGGGTCTCCAAGCTGGGAATGCACGGGCTGACAAGGGCGTTTGCGGAGAACGGCGGTCCGTACGGCATCACCGCCAACACGGTCTGTCCCGGAATGGTCATGACCGAGAATCTGAAAAAACGGATCACGGAAGAGGCGTACCGGGCAACCTGCCGGGACATCCCGGTCGGCCGCGGCGGCTCCTGCGAGGAGATGGCCGACGGCGTCCTGTTCGCCATCCGGAACGCCTACGTCACCGGAGAATCCATTCACATCAACGGCGGACTCTATTACGCACCCTGATCGTTTCAGACCTGTCACGGAAGGAATATACGGATGAAAATCACAGCAATCAAGACCTTTATCTGCAATGCGTTCCGCACCAATTTCGTCTTTGTCAAAGTGGAAACCGATTCCGGTCTTCACGGCTGGGGCGAGGCCACGCTGGAGTACAAGGAGATGACCGTTCAGGCGGCGATCCACGATCTGGAATCTTATCTGATCGGGAAAGATCCCCACAACATCGAGGCGTTCCGGCACGACTGTTACCGCGATGCCTACTGGCGCGGCGGCCCCGTCCTGATGAGCGCGCTTGCCGGCGTGGAAATGGCGCTCTGGGACATCAAGGGCAAAGCGCTCGGCGTTCCCTGCTACCAGCTGCTCGGCGGCAAGGTGCGCGACGCGGTTCCGATCTATGTCAACGGCTGGTTCGCACCGGCCAGGACCCCGGACGAGTTCGCGGAGAAGGCCAAAGAGGTCGCCCGGAAGAAATTCCTCGGCTGCAAATGGGATCCGTTCGGGAAGGCGTGGCAGCAGATTTCCAAACAGGATCTGAACCGGGCGATGGAGTGCATTGCGAAAGTCGCGGAGGTGGTCGGCGAGGACGTCCAGCTGCTGATCGAGGGACATGGCCGGTTCGACATCCCGACCGCGGTCAAAATCGGACGCCGTCTGGAAGAGTTCGACATCTTCTGGTTCGAGGAGCCGATTCCCCCGGACGACAAGGAGGGGATGAAACAGGTCAAGGACCGTGTCCGAGTCTCCATTGCGGCCGGCGAACGGCTCTACAACCGCTACGAGTACCGCCAGTTCTTTGAACTGGGCTGTTCCGACTACATTCAGCCGGACATCTCCCATGCGGGCGGTCTGTTCGAGATGCGTCTTCTCGGCGCGGAGGCGGAGGCGCGGCATATCGGCTTCTGTCCGCACAATCCGTCCGGACCGGTGGCGAATGCGGCGACTCTGCAGCTCGCGGCCTGCGTGCCGAACTTCGTCATGCTCGAAATGATGATGACCGATGTTCCCTACCGGTCGGAAATCTGCGACGAGGATCTGACCATCAAAGCCGGAAAAATGCTCATTACCGACCGTCCCGGACTCGGCATCGAGCTCAATGAAGCGGAACTTCTCAAGCATCCCTTCATCCGGACCGAACTGCGGCACTACCGCGGCGATCTGACCAACATCCGTCCGGCCGACGCGGTCCCATACTATAAGATGGAAGAGTGATCCCGCTTTTCCCGGACGAAGAGAGCCCATCATCTGCTTCTCCCGTCCGTTTCCGTTCTCCGGACTCCCTCCGGAGAACGGCATCCTCTTGAAAAACGCCTTCGCCGTGCTATATTACTCCAATCCAATCCGCGAAGGTTCTGCCTGTGAAACGAATTGAAACGCTTCTTGTCCTGTGCGCTGTTTTTGCTGCGCTGTGCTGCTGTTTTCCGTCTCCGAAATCGGTTCCGCTGCCCGCGTCTTTTGCGCAGACGGTGCTCTGCGGCGGAATCGAGAAGCCCGAAATCTGCGTGGATGCGGATGATGCGACGATTCACGACCTCTACTTTCTCCACGGTGGAAAGATTCTCCGTCACCTGACGCAGAAACGTCTTCCGGATGGAGGGAACTTCCCGGCATTTCCGGTTCTTCCGGATTCGTTGCTTTCTCTGACTTTCCCGGGAAGGACCGTCTCGGTTTCCCTGCGGGCGGAGAGGGGATGGTTTTCCTTTCACAAGATCCTGCTTTCAAGTGTATTCCCGGTTCGGGCCGGTCCCCTGTCCGCCTGAAGAATGTCCGGGGGAAGGTGCTGCTTTCCTTCCGGCGGGGAGGGGATATCGTGGAAAAAAAGCAATTCAAAAAGATTCCGGTTCCGCATGGTCATGAAAGGGAACCGGAGTGGAATGGGGAAGAACTGAACGATGAAATCTGCATTCGAATCCGCATCGGCGGAAGTGGGCCGGTATCGCGGACTGACGGAATCGGAAGTGGCTGCGAGCCGCGAGGCCAATGGAAGAAATCTGCTGGAGATGCCGCCGGGAAAACCGGCATGGAAATTGTTTCTGGAGAAGTTTCGGGATCCGGTGATTGTGATCCTGATTGTCGCGGCGCTGATCTCGATGTTCACGGGAGCGGTGATCGAGAGTATCGGAATCCTGCTTGCGGTGCTGCTGGCGACAGGGATCGCATTCGTGAACGAGTACCGGGCGGGAAAAGAGTTCGATATTCTGAACAGGGTCGATGATTCCGCACCGGTGAAGGCGGTCCGGAACGGCGAATTCACTTTTGTGCCGAAAAAGGATCTGGTTGTCGGCGATGTGATTTTTGTGGAGACCGGGGAGGAGGTTCCGGCGGATGCGACAGTTCTGGAATCGGTGAATCTCCATGTGGACCAGTCGAAATTCACGGGTGAGCCGGAGCCGGTGGAGAAATGCGCTGCCGGGAACGCCCGGTTCGCGGAACTGGGAGAGGCCTCCTATCCGCACAATCTCCTGCTGCGGGGATCGACCGTTCTGGAAGGAAATGCGTACGCGGAGGTGGTCTGCGTGGGGGCAAAGACCGAGATCGGACGGACCGCTGTGGCCGCTTCCGAAGTCACCGATGCAGTGACGCCGCTTCAGAAACAGCTGAACCGGCTGGGAAAAGTGATTGCAATCTGCGGGGCATCGCTGGCCGGATTCCTTCTGATCGTCCTGATTGTCCGGGCGCTTCTGAACGGAGAGCTGCCGACGGAGTGGTCGGCATATGCAAACCGTTCCGTGATCGGGACCCTTCTGAGCTTTTTCATGATCGCCATCACACTGATTGTTGTTGCGGTTCCGGAAGGTCTTGCCATGAGCGTGACGCTGAGTCTGGCATACAGCATGCGGCGAATGACGGCGAGTCAGTGCCTGGTCCGCCGCCTCCACGCCTGCGAGACCATCGGCGCGGCAACCGTGATCTGCACCGACAAGACCGGCACTCTGACGATGAATCAGATGCGGGTCCGCGATCTCTTCCTCCCCTCCGCAAAGCTGAGCGACGGACCGGAGGGCGCGCTGGCCGCCGAGGCGTTCAGCGTCAACTCCACCGCCAATCTCGGAACGGAAAACGGGGTGCTCCGGGTTCTCGGAAATCCCACCGAGGGAGCTCTTCTGATTGCTCTGCACGATCAGGGACTTTCCTATGCGCAGATCCGCTCGGCGTTCCGGATGATCCGCCAGTATCCGTTCCGGACGGAAGTGAAGATGATGGGGACCTTCGGCGTGTCGCCGGTTCTCTCCACGCCGGTTCTTCATGTGAAGGGGGCGCCGGAGTTTGTCCTTGCCCGGTGTACCTCCTTCCGCGGGGAGGACGGGAGGATTCTGCCGCTGGAACAGACCGGCCGGGAACGGATCGAAGAACAGTTCCGCGCGGCGCAGTCGACGGGCTGCCGGACCCTCGCATTCGCGTATCGCACGCTGAAGGAGGAGAAGGATCCGGGGGAACTTGTCCAGGTGGCGGAAGGACTGGTTTATCTGGGATTTGTCAGCATTGCGGATCCGGTTCGTCCGGAGGTGCCGGGCGCGGTGGCGGCCTGTCGCACGGCGGGGATCGAGGTGAAGATCGTCACGGGGGATACGCCGGTCACCGCGGGGGAGATCGGCCGGCAGATCGGACTCTGGACCGATGGCATCGACCGCAAAAACGGAATTCTGGAAGGACGGGAGTTCGCGGCCCTTTCCGATGAGGAGGCGCGGGAACGGGTCAAAACGCTGCGTCTGATCGCCCGGGCAAGACCCGATGACAAGATGAAGCTGGTCAAGGCGCTCCAGGCAAACGGGGAGGTCGTGGCGGTGACCGGGGACGGAACCAATGACGCGCCGGCTCTCAACTATGCCGATGTCGGCATCTCGATGGGACGGACGGGTACCGCCATCGCCCGCGAGGCGTCCGACATCATCCTGCTGGACGATTCGTTCGGAACCATCGAAAAAGCGGTTCTCTGGGGTCGCTCCCTCTATCGGAACATTCAGCGGTTCATTCAGTTCCAGCTGACCATCAACGTCGCGGCGGTCGGAATCGCTCTGGCGGGTCCCTTCGCCGGCGTCGAGCTCCCGCTGACGGTCATTCAGATGCTCTGGATCAATCTGATTATGGACACCTTTGCCGCTCTGGCTCTTGCCACCGAGCCGCCGGATCCGACGGTGATGAATCTTCCGCCCCGCAGTCCCCGGGCCTTCATTGTGACTCCGGCGATGGCGTGGAACATCTTCGGAACCGCGGCGTTCTTCCTGATCTGCGTACTCGGATTCCTGCTCTGCTCCCGGTCCGCGGGAACGGAAAGCGCGCCGGAGACGCTGACTCTTCTGTTCACCGGATTTGTTCTGCTTCAGTTCTGGAATCTGCTGAATGTCAGATGTTTCGGATCGGCATGTTCCATTTTCCACTCGCCGGGAAGGAATCCGGTGTTCTGGATGATTGCGCTGGGAATCCTGGTGGGACAGTTCCTGATTGTCCAGTTCGGCGGACAGGTTTTCCGGACCGTCCCGCTGACGGCTCTTCAGTGGGGTGTGCTGCTCGGCGGAACTTCGATTGTCCTCTGGGCGGGCGAGGGGATCCGCTTCCTCCTCCGGCGCTTCCGGCGCTGAGGAGAGGCGGTTCCGGACTCCTTCAGCTTTTCAGAAGCTGCGTGTAGAGAGAGAGCTGATCGTCGGAAAAACAGCAGAAGATCACCTCTTTCAACTGATTTCCCGTCCACGCCCGGACCGTTTCCACGGCGATCCGGGCGGCTTCCTGTTTCGGAAAATGGTAGACCCCCGTCGAGATGCAGGGAAAGGCGATGCTGACGCACGCATTTTCTTCCGCAAGACGCAGAGAGTTCCGATAGCAGTTCCGCAGGAGTTCCTCTTCTCCGTGTCCGCCGCCGTGCCAGACCGGGCCCGGGGTGTGGATCACGAACCTGGCGGGCAGACGGAACGCCGGCGTGATGCGGGCCTCTCCGGTCGGGCAGCCGTGAAAGGCGCGGCAGGCCTCCAGAAGAAGCGGTCCGGCGGCCCGGTGAATGGCTCCGTCCACGCCGCCTCCGCCGAGAAGGGAGCAGTTCGCCGCGTTGACAATCGCATCGACGGATAGTTTTGTGATGTCCCCCCGGATTGCATGAAGAATCATGAACAGGCCTCCCGAATCAGTTCCCGGTCGTCCATGTGGTATTTGACGCCCTGAATTTCCTGAGTTGTCTCGTGTCCTTTGCCCGCGACGAGCAGAATGTCGCCCGGTCCGGTCAGTGCGACGGCGCGGCGGACCGCCTCCCGGCGATCGGGAATGGTTTCAAACCGCGTTCCCGGAGGAAATCCCTGTTTCGCCTCGTCGATAATCGCTTCGGGCGGTTCGGTCCGCGGATTGTCGCTTGTGAGAATGCTCCGGTCGGCGATCCGTCCGCAGACGGCCGCCATCCGGGGTCGCTTCGTGCGGTCGCGGTCCCCGCCGCAGCCGAATACGACGATCAGTTCCCCCCTGCAGAGCGGCCGGAGCGCCGAAAGAACCCGCTCCAGCGCATCATCCGTGTGCGCGTAGTCGACAAACGCCGTTCCGCCGCTCGGAAGCTCCATCTTCTCCAGCCGTCCCGGTATCCGGATCCCGTCCTTCAGAATCTCCGGGATCTTCTCTTTCGGAACTCCGGCAAACAGCGCTCCCGCGATCGCCGAGGAGAGATTGTATACATTGTACCGTCCGATCAGGGGAGAGTGAATTTCCATTCTCTCCCCGCGGCAGTCCAGAAGAAAACGGGTTCCCGAGGCGGTAGCCTCCTGAAGTTCGATCCGGATTGATGCGGGCTTTGTCATCGAAAGAGTCCGGACTTCCGAATGCAGTTCCGAGGCCAGACGCTCCCCCCACGGATCGTCGATGTTGATGATCGCGTTTCCCTCTTCCGCCAGCGATTCGGTGAACAGCAGTTTCTTCGCCTGATAATACGACTCCATATCATGATGATAATCCAGATGATCGCCCGTCAGATTGGTGAAGATCGCGGTCTGAAAGCGGGCCGATCCCATCCGGTGCTGATGGAGACCATGACTGGAGGCCTCCAGTACTGCATGACGGCAGCCGGCGGCGTGCATTGCGGAAAGAATACGCTGAAAACTTTCCGCGTCCGGAGTGGTGCGGGCGGATTCCACGATCGGAGAATGGTCGCCGCAGTCATATTCGATGGTCGAGATCAGTCCGGTCCGGAAGCCGCCTCCGGATTGGAGAAAGGCGCGGAGAAGTGTGGCTGTCGTGGTCTTTCCGTTGGTCCCGGTGACCGCATGGAGATGCAGGAAACGGGCCGGATTGCCGGCCTGAAGTTCGCAGAGCAGACCCCACGCCCGGTAGGCGTCTGTACAGAGCAGATGGGGGAGGGCGGTTTCCAGTTCCGGATCATCGGAAACCACGGCCGCTGCGCCAGCCTCTTCCGCCGCCCGGACAAACTTCCGCCCGTCGCTGCGCGCCCCCCGGATCGCGCAGAACAGAAAGCCGGGACGGATTTTCCGGGAATCGTTGGTGATTCCCCTGATTTCACACTCTCCCTCTCCTCCGGAAATCCGGATCGGCGAGAGCTTCGCAATACAGTCGGAAAGATGCATGATGAGCTCCTCCCTCTTTTTCCCGTTACGGTTCGATCCGTTCCAGACGGGTCCCGCGCGAGGCTTTCAGAAAAACCAGATCCCCCGGCCGGACCATTTGACGGACTCTTTCCGCCGCCGTTGTTGAATCCGGGAAGGTTTGAATCCGCGGCTCGTTCAGCTCCTCCGCCGCCCGGGTCATCTCCGGCCCGACTGCGGCGATCCGGGCTCCGGGAAATGTGCGGAGCGCCTGTTCCAGAACCTCCCGATGGACATCCCCGGAGGTCTCGCCCACCTCCCGCATGTCTCCCAGCACAAGAAGCAGTTTTGCGGGATCCGCAAACTCTCCGAGCCATTCCAGCGTTGCGTGCATGCTGTCCGGATTGGCATTGTAGGCGTCGTTGATCCACTGCGCATCGCCGTGGCGGGTGATTTTCATTCGCATGCCTGGCAGGACGCATCCGGCGAGACCTTCGGCAATCTCCCGCATCGGGATGCCGAATGCCGTTGCCACCGCCGCGGCACCCGCCGCATTGGCCGCCTGATGTTTCCCGGAAAGTCCCCAGTTCACTACGACGCTTTCTCCGGTCCGGTGATCGATCAGCTCAAATGAGCTTCCCGTGATGTTCCCGCCCCGGTAGACCGCTTCCATGACGGAGTTTGCTCCTTTCCCGTAGCAGAGAACGGTATGATTTCCGGCCGCCTGTTTCATGATGTCGAATCCGGGCGCCTGGAGCGGAATGACCGCGACTCCCTTCGGAGAAAGATGACGGAAAATCGTGGATTTTTCAGCCGCCACCCCTTCCAGCGAACCGAGATACTCCAGATGGCAGCGTCCGATGGAGACGATCAGAGCCGCATCGGGACGGATTGTCTCCGAGAGCGGTTCGATCTCTCCATGATGATTTGTCCCGCACTCCAGAATGCAGATTTTATGCTGTCCGGTCAGCCGCAGCAGATTCTGTGGCACTCCGATCTGATTGTTGGTGTTTCCTTCCGTTGCCAGCACATGCTCCGCCCCGTACGCGCGGTTGAAGATCGCCCGGAGCATCTCCTTGACGCTGGTTTTCCCGCTGGAACCGGTCAGCGCAATCGCCTTGACCGGAAAGCGCAGGCGGTGAAAGCGCGCCAGATTCTGATAGGCCCGGATCGTGGAATCCACCACGATCGCCGGCGCGCCCGGCGGAAGTTTGGAAAGACGCGAACGCTCCACGCAGAGAAGACGCGCTCCCTGTTTCAGCGCCGCATCCAGAAAATCATGTCCGTCGAACTGTTCACCGGCGATGGCGAGAAAGAGCGAGTTCGGCGCGGCAAGTCTGGAATCGGTTGTGATGCTGTCGACACCTTCTCCCCGAGGCGGATTGAGGAATGTTCCTCCGGTAGCCTCCCGGATCTCGTCAAAACGGAACAGCATGGTGGACGCTCCTCAATCCAGAACCAGTTCGGTCAGGACCTTGTCGTTTTTGAAGATGACCCGTTTGCTTTTGACGCGGTCGGCCCAGTAGATCCAGGTGTCGCTGAGCGGATTCGGGGTGCGGATCCGGCTCGGCGGCCCGTAGGTGATGACCACCTGCTTGCGGCTCATTCCCTTTTCCAGAACGCCGCGCCGCATCTTTTCAAATCGAGCCGGATCGGCTCCGGCGGCGGTTTCCACGGCAATGGCGGTGGTGAAGAGCTGGCGGGCGAAATCCTCAACCGGATGCAGTGTGGCGCTCTGATCGTAACGGATCGTGAAGAGCTGCCCGTTGGCTTTAAACCGGATTGCGGAGTCTGTCATGGAGACAATCTGAACTTCGGTTCCGAACGGAAGCAGTTTTCCCTGCTGGATATTTTCGGGCGTCAGATTGTCGGGATCCTTGTACCAGAGGTTGTATGCGGTGTAGACCTGTGCATGGGTCGGGAGCTGGAGCACCTCCTCCGGAATCAGATGACGGGTCTGACAGCCGCAGAGCAGAAGCCCCGCCGCAGTGAAAATCAGAACGAGAAATACGCAAACAGCTTTTTTCATCATCATGGAAAGACCTTTCTTCGTATTACCATGCCTCGGTTGTATATTCAACAGCAAGTTTTGCCGCATTGTAGCAGGCCTGTTTCAGCGCGTTTGCCCGGCTGATTGCCGGATCGGCCAGAATCTGATAGTTCGCGGCTCCGGAAACAACACGTCTCGGAACAAGCGGCTCGCCGCGTCCCGGAATCAGGACGGAAAATTCCAGCGTGACTTTGATCTGGAATTCCGCCGGACGGAAGGTGATGTCGTTGTCCATACTGTCTTCCCGGATGGTCCGGTTGGTGACCGAGGTGATTTTCCCATACAGGATGCAGTCGGACTGTCCGGGATTTTTCAGTGTGAGCGCCCCGTCGAACTGGAAGCGTTCGCAGAGCTGCTGACGCATGACGGAGGCCGCCAGCATTTCCAGTGTATCGTTCTTGATCTCTCCGACCGCGATGGTCTTGATCTGCGGATGCATCAGCCCGCGCGCACCGATCCGGTACCCGCATCCCGTACAGAGAAAAAGGGAGAGCAGCAGAAAAAATACGGAAAATCGGATCCTTTTAGAGCATGTCATCGGTAATGATCTCCTCCTCTTTGACATTGCGGTCGATCAGCCCTTCGCGGGCGTCCTTGATCGGGAGAAGCCAGCGGCTTCCCGCTCCGGGCACATGAAGTGTATCCGCATTTTCCCGCGGGAAGGCCTGTTCGCGGAACACTCTCTTCTCCGGTGTCCAGTCCAGACCTTTGACTTTATATTCCTCGTTGATTTCCGCCAGCATTTCTTCGGCTTCCACGGTGGATTTGGTCTGCGGATAGTCCTTGATGACCGAGGTGAAGTAGCGCTGGGCCACATCGAATTTGCCATTGTCCTTGTAAAATTTGCCGATGCTGCACAGCCGGGCCGCGATGATGTTGTACACTTCATCCCGGGAGCGTTTGACCCATTCGCTTTTGGGGTCGTCCGGGTGTTTGGCCAGGAAGGCGTCGAATGCTTCGATGGCCTGCTGAGCGTTTTTCCCGTCGCCGTCTCCCCGCTGGGCCAGCTGAAGGAGGGCGCTCGACAGTTCCAGTGCCGCATAGCGCGCCTGTTCCGAATCCGGATGGAGTTTGATGATCTCCGAAAAATGGCGGATCGCCTGTTCCGGATTGTTGTTGTCCAGATAGATCCGTCCCAGCCGCAGCATGGCTTCCGGGGCCTCTTCGCTGCACGGGGCGTTTTTCAGGGCCGCTTCGTAGATCTCGATGGTGCGGTCGTCTTTCCGGATGAAGGGGAGCCACGAAAGATAGTAGTCCCGGTGCCCCTGGAAAAACAGATCGGCAATCTCAAACTGGCGTTTGATGACCTCGTAATAGTTGATGCGTGTCACATGGCCCTGGGCCAGTTTCTGAAGGCAGTCGAATTCGGCTCCGTATTTGCGTCCTTTGCGGTATGCCCGTGCCGCGCTGATCAGTGCGTTGACTTTCTGGACGGGATCATCCGCCTGGAGGTCGGATTCCAGATAGGAGTCCGCGGCAGAGAGAAATTTGCGCTGATTTTCCAGCTCCCGGCCGGTGGAGAACGCCTCCAGTGCGGCTTTCTCATCCGCGGACAGGGGGAGAATCACTGCGGACGCCAGAGTCAAAAATATGATTTTCAGGCGCATAGACTGTTTTTTCTTTCTCAAATCGTTTGTTTTATTCCGGATGATGAAGTATCTTAAAGAAATCGGCTTAATGTAGCATGGATTTGATGAAATCGCAAATCAAAACCGGAATAAAGTTGAAATGAAGATTCTGCAGGTGTTGACGGAGCTGGGGGCGGGGGGTGCCGAACGGGTCGTCCTGGATCTTTCGGAGGAGCTGGTGCGCCGCGGCCATGAGGTGGCGCTGACGGTCCTGAAATCGCCCCCGAAAAACCGGATGATCGCGGATCGCTTCCTGGCTCTGCGCATTGTGCCGGAATATCTGCATATCGATCGTGCCGCCGAATGCTACCGGCTCTATCTGCTCCGGAGGTCTCTGCGGAGAGTGGCTCCCGACATCTGCCATTCCCATTTGATGCATCCGAATCTCTGCACCCGCCTTGCCGATATCGGTCTCGGCATCCCTTTGCTCAATACGATTCATATCAGCGAGCGCCGGCCGGGGAAGGGTCTCTATTTCGCGCTGGACCGCCTGACTTTCCCGCTTTGTTCCGCCTGCAGCGCGGTCTCGTTCGCCGCCGCGCGCTTTCACGAACGAAGACTCGGTTTGAAACGGGGGACCGTGAAGGTGATTTACAACGGCGTGGATCCGATTCCGCCTCCTTCCCCCGAATGGATTCTTTCTCTGAAGAAAAAATGGGGGGTGGAGAACTGTTCCAGAATCATCGGTTCCGTCGGCAGACTCGATCCGCAGAAGGGATTCGATCTGCTGCTGTCGATGCTGCCGGAACTTTCCGCCCGCGTGCCGGAGGGGGAGCAGTGGGGAATCGTGATTGTCGGAGAGGGGCCGGAAAAGGAACATCTCAAATCCCTGGCCGCCGCCGCTCCGAAAAATCTGAAGGTGGTGCTGCCCGGATTCCTGGAGAATGCTCAGCGGGCGATTTATCTTTTTCATGTGTTTGTCATGCCGTCCCGCTACGAGGGGTATGGACTGGTGCTGGCCGAGGCGATGACAACCGGAATTCCCGTTGTCGTCAATCCGGTGGATTCGCTGCCCGAGCTCTGCCGCTTTTACCGGAACCATGCGATGGCGGATTTCGAATCGCCGGAGCACAGGACGGAGACTGCGGCGATTCTGGCCTCTTCCGTGTTCCGTCCCTGGGGGGAGCCGCAGGTCATCTCCAGAAAGGATGAGATGGCGGAGCGGTACATCCATCTTTACGAGAGTCTGCTGGGCGGAAAGCCGTAAAAGAAAAGCCGTCTCTCCGGATTTTGCATCGGAGAAACGGTCTGCAGCTCTCTTTCGGAGAGTGACTTATTTTGCGGGCGGTTCGATCTTGTCGAATCCGGTGTAGGGCCGGAGAACTTCCGGAACGACGACGGAGCCGTCTTCCTGCTGATAGTTTTCCAGAATGCAGATTGCGACACGGTCCGTTGCCGCCGTTGCGCTGATGGTGTGGACGAATCCCTTGGAGCCGTCCTTGCCCTTGTAGCGGATGTTCAGACGGCGGGACTGGAATTCCGTCAGATTGGTGTTCGACGTCACTTCGCGATATCCGTTGAAGCTCGGGTACCACGCTTCGATATCGTATTTGCGGTATCCCGGTGCGCCCATGTCGCCGACGCAGACATCCACCACATGATAGGGCAGTCCGAGTTTCTGCAGCAGCATCTCTTCATTTTCCAGCGCGAACTTGTGCTGGTTGACCGAATCCTCCGGTTTGCAGAAGATGATCTGCTCCACCTTGTGGAACTGATGAACGCGGAAGATTCCGCGGCTGGCTTTGCCGTAGCTTCCCGCTTCCGTGCGGAAGCAGGGGGAGTAGGCGGTGTAGAAGATCGGCAGTTTTTCCGCGTCGAGGGTCTCGTCCGCATGGTAGCCGACCAGGGTCTGCTCGGAGGTGCCGATCAGCGCAAGATCTTCCCGTTCCAGCTTGTAGGTCTGATCCGCGAAGAAGGGGAGATATCCCGTTCCGTAGAGTGTGCGCTCTTTGGCGAGGCAGGGGGTGATCATCGGAATGAATCCGCGCCGGATCAGCTCGGCTTTGACCCAGGTGTAGAGCGCGTCGCAGAGAAGCGCGCCTTTGCCTTTCCAGTAGTAGAAGCCGGACTGGGCGACTTTGGCTCCGCGTTTGATGTCGAGGATGTCGAGTCCTTCCCCGAGTTCCACATGGTCGCGGATTTTGAAATTGAATTCGCGGATGGTTCCGACTTTGCGGATCTCCTTGTTGTCGGAGTCGTCCTTGCCCATCGGGACTTCGGGATCGAGGATGTTCGGAAGCCAGGAGAGGGCCTCATCGACTTTGACGCCGAGTTCGCGTTCCTTCTCTTCGAGCGCGGTGAGTTCCTCTTTCATCGCCTTGACCTGTTCGCGGGCGGCGGGGTTGCTCTGACACTCCTTGCTCAGGCGGTTGCGCTCGCTGCGGAGAAACTCCGCTTTCTGGGTGACTTCGCGGCGTTCCTTGTCGAGAGCCGCGATGGCGTCCACATCCACGTCGGCTCCGCGGAGCTGACAGTTCTTCTTGACGAATTCCGGATTTTCCCGGATATATTTAATGTCAATCATGATGCAAAATCCTTTTTTGGTATTCAGAATTGCGGGAGCGGGAAAGCCTTGGTGAATTCCCGGACCTCGTCGGCGATGGCGGCGAGCGCGGCATCATCGTTCCGTTGTTCGACGGCGCGGTTGATGAAGTCGGCGATGCGGAGCATTTCCGGTTCCTTCATGCCGCGGGTGGTCACGGACGGGGTGCCGATCCGGATTCCGCTGGTGACGGTCGGTTTTTCCGGATCGAAGGGAATCATGTTCTTGTTCACGGTGATCAGGGCTTTGTCGAGCGCGGTGGCAACCTCTTTTCCGGTGGTCTGTTTCGGACGCAGATCGACGAGCATGAGGTGATTGTCGGTCCCGCCGGAAACAATGCGGAATCCTTTGTCGCTCAGCGCCTTGGAAAGGACTGCCGCATTCTTGACGATCTGTTCCTGATAGGCCTTGAATTCCGGTT
>ERZ824600.2163-NODE-2163-length-21782-cov-3.414001_pt1 | contig 21782 bp, 21 predicted proteins | sample MGYA00519933_ERZ824600 | MGnify/ENA primary metagenome ERZ824600 (study PRJEB31778, sample SAMEA3449178) | human gut metagenome | biome: human gut; feature: human-associated habitat; material: faeces | place: United Kingdom | collected 2010/2012 ... | reverse complement strand
CCCATACTCTCCAATCATACCCCGCATCCCTCCACCCCCCACACAAAACAGGCAACCACCCACGAAAGAAATAAAATTACGCTCGTCGGGACGGGAGGTCCCGCCCCTTGGCGCTAGCCGTTCCCCGACCGGTGATTCTTTCAGCGACAACCCCATATACGACAACAAGCAACACCCCGCGAAAGAGCCATAGCCTGCACACAAGAGAGTTCCCCTCAGCAGAACCCAACCGCCAAGTATGAATCACGTACCTCCTAAACTAACACAATCCCCCAATCTCCACCCACACACAAAGCAAGCAACCACCCACGAAAGAAATAAAATTACGCTCGTCGGGACGGGAGGTCCCACCCCCTGGGCTAGCCACCCCCCGACCGGTGATTCTTTCAGATAGAAACCTTACCACGAAACAATGCGTTTTTTATTCTCGGCAATGCCCTCTTTTGGGGCGTAAAAAAGATGTGAGTGGAGCAGATAAGAAGTGATTTTATTCTCTACCTTTGCAGGCGGTAAAAAAGAAGGTTATATTCATATGAAGAAAAGTTTGTTTGCGCTGTCCTTGGGCACCTTGGCTCTGGGCATTGCCGAGTTTGTAATGATGGCCATACTCCCTTATGTGGCCGAAGATCTGAATATCTCGATTGCTACGGCCGGGCATTTGATTTCGGCTTATGCTTTGGGGGTATGCGCCGGAGCGCCGGCATTGATTCTTACGAGAAGATTCCAACTTAAAAATACCTTGCTTTTCCTGGTTGCCCTTATCGTCGCAGGTAATACGTTGGCCGCTGTATCGCCCAACTATGCAACGATGATGGGGGCGCGTTTTATCTCGGGGCTACCTCATGGCGCCTATTTCGGTGTGGGGTCTATTATTGCCTCTAAGTTGGCGCGGGAGGGAAAGAGTACCGAGGCCATATCGATTATGGTTGCCGGTATGACGATTGCCAATCTTTTAGGCGTTCCTCTGGGGACATCGCTCAGTTCGCTCTTATCCTGGCGTTGGGTGTTTGGTATTGTAGGTATAGGTGGATTGGCTGTCTGGTTCTACATCTGGCGATGGGTTCCTCAGGTGGAGAAATTGCCCAATACCGGTTTTAAGGGCCAGTTCCGGTTTCTTAAATCGGGTGCGCCGTGGCTCATTACTGCCGGTACAATGTTGGGAAATGGCGGCATATTCTGCTGGTACAGTTACATACACCCTTTGCTTACCGATGTGTCGGGTTTCTCCGAAGCCAGTATTACGTTGCTCATGGTGCTGGCGGGGACCGGTATGGTCTGTGGCAATCTGATAGGGGGGCGGCTGTCGAGTCGTTTCTCGCCCGGGTTGGTGGCTGCGCTGACGCAAGGTTGTGCCGCTGTGCTTTTGCTTTCTATTTTCTTTTTGGCCTCATATTCGGTGCTTATGGTGGTACTCATGTGCCTTTGTACCATGTCTCTGTTTGCCGTGTCGAGTCCGCAACAGTTTCTGGTCATACAGTACTCACAGGAGGGAGAGTTGTTGGGGGCAGCCAGTATTCAGGTTGCTTTCAATCTGGGAAATGCTCTGGGAGCTTATTGTGGCGGATTGCCGCTGGAACAGGGTCTGGGATATGTCTACCCGGCACTAATAGGAGCGCCGATAACTTTTTGTGGATTCTTGGCATTGTACATTTTTCATCGCCTCTATGAATTGAAAAATGCCCGGTAGAGCCCTTATAGTGCTGCGGTTTATTCCCTCATGACGCGACGGTCGGCAATGAACACACCTCCCAGCACCAATGTGGCTCCGATTATAAATACGGTTGTCAAGGATTCTCCCAAAACGATGGAAGAGGCTAAAAGCGTCATTACTGGGTTGAAGTAGATATAGTTCGAGGCCCGTACGGTTCCCAAATGTTTCAGCACAACATTCCACAGCATGTAGCAGAGCATAGAGGCGATAATGCCGAGGAACAGAAGATTGCCGGCAATGACAGGATCGTCCCACAAATGGGTGGTGAAATAAAGCGGCTCGTGGGCAAATAATGGAAGCAGGGAGATAGTGCCGTAAAAAAATATTTTTCGGGTGATAAATGCGGTAGAGTAGCGGCCGTTGAGTTTTTTGATGATAAGACTGTAAAAAGCCCATAACCAGGCTGCCGACAGCGAAAGCAGGTCGCCCAGCGGATTGAGATTGAGAACAAAATGTCCGTTGAATACGACAATGGCTACACCTGCCAGGGCAATAAGGGAGCCGATGATAAATTGTGTCGAGAGCCTGTATTCACGATAGAAGAGCCGCACGACAATCGCCGTGAGCAGCGGCGCTGTACACACGATGAGCGATACGTTGGAGGCATACGACATGGTCAGGGCCGTGTTCTCGGCCAGAAAATAAATAGAACCACCCGAGAGGGCGCCGCCCATCAGTAGCAGTTCGTCTTTCAGGCTTTTGGCCCATATTCTCCGGTAGGAGATGGCCCACAGGCAGATGTAGGCCAGGATAAAGCGGTAAAAGATAACATCTATCGGGGAGAGACCATTGTTCAGGAGTACCTTGGTCGACACAAAAGTAGTACCCCAAACACCGATGGTAAAGAGTGCAACCAGATGATATACGTATGGCTTCATAAGGTGAAAAGGCCGGGTAAGATTTACGGCAGCAAAGATAGTGAAAAGGTGTGAGCTGTGGCAAGAGGAAAAAACAGAAGTTTCCATCATCGCTGAAATATCTTGTCGTGCTATGAGGCGGTATCAATTCTTCTCTTTGCATAATCGGATTTATACTGTCCCCGTGCTTTTAAACTTTTTCCTTCAATAAATTTGCTTAAATCTAATAAAAAACATATATTTACGAGGTACACTGTTTTTTCTTGAATATGATAAAAGTTTTCACCTTTTTGATTTGTGGAATGATGTTGGCCTGGACCTCGGCTTTCGGGCAGTCAAATTCTTTGTACCAAAGGTATGAGAAGTATCGGAAACAGAGCGAGAAAACGCTCCGATATTATCAGGAGACGAGGTCGAATTATCAGAAGTACCAGTCATATGTCGACAAGGCCAGAGCTTCGGGCAATACACAAGCCCAACGAGTCAGTAACATGTGGAAAGCGCAAAGCTATTACCAAAAGGCCCAAGAGCAGCGACAAAAATTCAATGAATCTTATCAGAAAACCCGACAGTACCAGCGAGAGGTGTTTTCACCACCCATAAAAAAGGTGAAGCCGGGCGAGTATAGCGAGCCGAAGATTCCCCGGATACGCAATCCTTATCAGACCCACTCTACCTACAATATGTATCAGTACCCGCAAGGCCGGCCATATGAGCCGGTAGAGCCGAAAGGCGGGCTTGCCGGATATAAGTCGTATTACGACTATTGGTAGTGGTGTTTATCGTCGCGCTAATTATGCGACAAACTTCTTTTCCCTTTTATAAATCGGTTATAAAAAAGAGTCTTGCCGTGAGGCAAGACTCTTTTTGTTGGGTATGTGAAGAATCTGTATTATCTCGACACACGGCCGGAGGCATCGCCGCTCATGAGTTTCTCAACCTCTTCGACGGTAACCATGTTGTAGTCGCCGTAGATGGTGTGTTTGAGGCAAGAAGCAGCCACGGCAAAGTCGAGGGCCTTCTGGTCGTCGTCGGTGTAGGTGAGCAGTCCGTAGATGAGACCACCCATGAAGGAGTCTCCACCACCGACACGGTCGACGATGTGAGTGATGTCATAACGACGCGACTGGCACAGTTTGCCGTTGCTGTACAGCACGCCACCCCAGGTGTTGTGGTTGGCGTTGATAGAGCCGCGGAGCGTGATGATGACCTTCTTTGCGCGGGGGAATTTCTTCATCAGCTGGGTGCAAACCGACTCAAATTCGGCAGCGTTTACTTCGCCGTTGGTCTGAGCCACGTCGAAACCTTCGGGTTTGATACCAAATACCTTTTCGGCATCTTCTTCGTTACCGAGAATGACATCGCAACCCTCAACGAGAGCGGGCATGATTTCAGCAGCCGACTTTCCGTATTTCCAGAGGTTCTTTCTGTAATTGAGGTCGCAGGAAACGGTAACACCGAGTTTGTTGGCCACCTTGATGGCTTCGAGGCAGGCATCGGCAGCACCTTGGGAGAGGGCGGGGGTGATACCGGTCCAGTGGAACCAGTCGGCACCTTCGAAAACCTTTTCCCAGTCGATCATGCCGGGTTTGATTTCGGCGATAGCCGAGTGAGCGCGGTCGTAAACGACCTTGCTGGCGCGAGCCACGGCACCGGTTTCGAGGAAGTATATACCGAGACGGTCTCCACCGTAGATGAAGTTGCCGGTTTTAACGCCATACTTGTGGAGGTCCATCTCGCAGGCTTTTGCGATATCGTTTTTGGGCATGCGGGTAACGAACTCAGCGTCGAGGCCGTAGTTGGCGAGCGAAACGGCAACGTTTGCTTCACCACCGCCGAAGGTAGCGGTAAATTCTTTGGCTTGTGAAAAACGAAGATAACCGGGAGTTGCCAGACGCAACATGATTTCACCGAAGGTAACAACTTTTTTGCTCATAGCAGTTTGTCTTTTTTTTGCTCAGAAAAATCTGAAAAATATATGTATGTGTGAATCAGTCTACAAAGATATTTGTTTTTCTTGGAAATAATAAATATCTAACAAAAAAACTTATAAATACTCACGATTTTGGCACCTGTACTCACTCTTTTGTCCGGGAGTGGTCGATATATTTTTTTACGGTCTTGAAAAGATTTGAGGCAAAGACAAAGTTGTTCAGTTTCTCGTTGGTCGAGGTGAACAGGTCGTCTTTGTTTCCAACCCACTCCTTTTGACCCTGGTTGAGGAAAATGATGTTTTCGCCGATGCCGAGCACCGAGCTCATGTCGTGGGTATTGATGATGGTGGTGATGTTGTATTCGCGTGTGATGTCGCGTATCAGTTCGTCGATGAGTATCGATGTCTGCGGGTCAAGGCCCGAGTTGGGTTCGTCGCAGAAGAGGTATTTGGGGTTGAGGGCGATGGCGCGGGCTATGGCTACACGCTTCTGCATACCGCCGCTTATCTCCGAGGGGTATTGCTTGTCGGCACCCGACAGGTTGACGCGCTCGATGCAGAAACGGGCCCGCTTTTCCCGCTCGGCAGCCGACTGGCGGGTGAACATTTTCAGCGGGAACATGACATTTTCGAGTACCGTGAGCGAGTCGAACAGGGCCGACCCCTGAAACAGCATGCCTATCTCGCTGCGCAATGTCTTTATCTCGGCCGGATTCATACGCAGAAAATCTTTGCCGTCGTAGAGCACTTCGCCCGAGTCGGGGCGCAGCAGGCCTACGATTGATTTCATCAGTACGGTCTTTCCCGAGCCGCTTTTCCCGATGATGAGATTGGTCTTCCCGTCGAAAAACTGGGCCGAGATGTCATTCAAGATGGAACGGCCGTCGAATGACTTGGAAATGTGTTTTACCTCTATCATTGTAAAAGCAGTTTAGTGAGTATGACATCGAGCAGGAGTATCATGACACTGCTCACTACCACCGAGTCGGTACTGGCTTTTCCCACTTCGAGCGCACCACCTTTCACCCGGTAGCCGAAGTAGGAGGCCACGCTGCTGATGATGAAGGCAAAGAAGAGCGACTTGATGATGGTGTACCAGATATAGTACTCGATGAAGTAGGATTGTAGTCCGTAGATGTAGCGCGAGGCCGGAATGATGTCGGTAAACGAGGCGACGACATAGCCGCCGAAGAGTCCCGAGAACATGCTGAACACCACCAGCACGGGGATAAACACGACCATGGCTGTGATTTTGGGCAAGATGAGGTAGTTGGCCGAGTTCACTCCCATGATGTCGAGGGCGTCGATTTGCTCGGTAACCCGCATGGTGCCTATCTCGGAGGCGATGTTCGAACCGATTTTTCCGGCCAGCAGCAGGCACATGATTGACGACGAAAATTCGAGCAGCAGCGTGTCGCGGGTAACGAGTCCCACGGTATAGGCCGGCAGCAGCGGAGAGGAGACGTTGAGCTGTGTCTGTATGGTAATGACCGCACCGATGAAGAGCGATATGGTTACGACGATGGCAATGGAGTCGATGACGAGCATATAGGCCTCGTCTTTGAACCGTCGGAAAAATTCGCTCCACCGGTCGGGCGTGGAGAAAATTTTTCCCAGCAGTAAAATATAGTCGCCGAACCGGTGCAGCGATCGAAAAAGCATCTTCATAAAAATGTGCGTTTTAGCCGCTCCCGCAGAAACTCTTTGCCGGAAGTCGTTGCAAACTTACCAAAAGTTGCCCGAATATGCGAATAAAATCAGAAGAAATACTCCCTCCTTATCCGATAATAACGTTGTTAAGTGCGTATAATTGAAACGAAACGTTGAGCGATATATATTTTAAATGTATCTTGACCATTGTCCCATCTTCGGAATAGATATCTGCGATATTGGAGTCGGGATTTCGTATAGGAGAGGGGATGTGCGTGTGGGCTTTCGGTGCGATATTGAAGGCGCGTGTATGGAATTGAATATATGAGAATTTACTATCCGTAAAAATGGTAGTTTTTACCGGATTTGGGATAGGTGGTTGTTGGGGAAATGAATCTATTTTTGCATCATACCGAGTAGATAAGAACTTCTCGGATGTAAACACAACCGGCAATCAGATATGAAAAAAATCTTATTTCTCACTTGGGCACTGCTGGCTATGACCGGAGCAGGAGCCGCGAATCGACAACTTTCAGAAAAATCTACGACTATGAGCAAATTGGCTAATGACACCCGCGTGTTTGCCATTGATCCTGCCATCGATGTGCAAGGGGTGCGTTTTAAAAATCGTTTCGGTATCGAACTGGCCGCACATCTCTATCTGCCGAAGGATTTTGATTCTTCGAAAAAATATGCAGCCATAGCTGTGAGCGGACCTTTTGGCGCGGTTAAGGAGCAGTCGTCGGGACTGTATGCGCAAGAGATGGCGCGTCGTGGTTTTGTGGCGATGGCGTTCGACCCCTCGTTTACGGGTGAGAGCAGCGGCGAGCCGCGATATGTAGCTTCGCCCGATATCAACACCGAGGATTTTTCGGCGGCTGTCGATTTCCTCTCGTTGCTCGATTTTGTCGATGCCGGGCGCATCGGCATCATCGGCATCTGTGGCTGGGGAGGATTGGCGTTGAATGCTGCGGCCATTGATACCCGCATTAAGGCCACGGTTACTTCTACCATGTACAATATGAGTCGGGTAAATGCCAACGGCTATTTCGATGCCATGGATGCCGATGCCCGCTATGAGATGAAAAAGCAGCTCAATGCCCAACGGCTGGAAGATGCCCGCAACGGTGTCTATGCTCTGGCCGGAGGCGTAGCCGATGTTTTGCCCGATGATGCCCCTTGGTTTGTCAAGGATTATCATGCCTATTACAAGACACCGCGGGGGTATCACCCTCGTTCGCTCAACTCCAATGGCGGCTGGAACAAGACCTCGGCGCTCTCGTTTATCAACACGCCTCAGTTGGCTTACAGCGACGAGATACGCAGTGCCGTACTCATGATTCACGGCGAGAAGGCCCATTCACGTTATTTCAGTGAAGATGCGTTCAAGAAACTGACCGGCGACAACAAGGAGCTTCTGATTATTCCCGGAGCCAGTCATGTCGACCTCTATGACAATTTCGAGAAAATACCTTTTGACAAGATAGAAACTTTTTTTGATACGTTTCTTAAATAATACCGGCTCGGACCGGCGGGTGCGGCTCATTCGTTAGTATTATGTGTATTATGGTGTGTGGGGGGCCGCACATTTTATTGGAGGAGTTGCTCTCGAAGGAGACGAGGGCAACTCCTTTCCGTTAGGACGCGGGGTGATTATTCCCGATTAGATACTTTTCCCGTTCTCTTGCGTGTGCATTTTGTCGGGTCGGGTCTCGGCCGTTGTCGGGCGCCACGGCAGAAAAAAAATGTGAATCGTGCGGCATTTCGGCGAAAATCGTTACCTTTGTCTCCCATGAAAATCTTCGCTTCCATAAAGCCTCTTTTTCATCGCCCGAAGGTGAGTTTGCCTTCGCCCGAAGAGATGGAACATCTTGCCGCCGAAGGCAAGATGGTGCTTCGTACCGAAGACCTGGTCAAGAAATATGGCCAGCGCACGGTTGCCAATCATGTATCCATCAATGTGCGCCAAGGCGAGATTGTGGGACTTCTGGGCCCCAATGGTGCCGGAAAGACGACCACTTTCTACATGACTACGGGGTTGATTACGCCCAACGAAGGGCGCATCTTTCTCAACGACCTCGACATTACCACATTTCCCGTCTACCGGCGGGCGCAATATGGTATCGGCTATTTGGCACAGGAGGCGTCGGTATTCCGCAAGCTCTCGGTCGAAGACAATCTCATCGCTGTCTTGCAGATGACCGGCAAGAGCAAGGAGTATCAGAAAGAGAAACTCGAAAGTCTTATCGCCGAGTTCCGCCTCGAAAAGGTGCGCAAGAACCTGGGCGACCGTTTGTCGGGTGGTGAGCGTCGACGCACCGAGATAGCCCGCTGTCTGGCCATCGACCCCAAGTTCATTATGCTCGACGAGCCCTTTGCCGGGGTCGACCCCATTGCCGTAGAAGATATTCAGTATATCGTCTATAAGTTAAAGGAGAAAAACATCGGTATTCTCATTACCGACCACAATGCCCCCGAAACATTGAGTATTACCGATCGTGCCTATCTGCTCTTCGAGGGGAAGATTCTTTTCCAGGGCACCTCGGAGGAGCTGGCCTCCAATCCCGTGGTGCGGGAAAAATATTTGGGACGTAATTTTATTTTCCACCGCAAGAAGTTCGACCATCTCGAAGGTAAGTAATCTGTCGCACAAAGCCTCCGAGAGGGGCGTTTACATATCCTTTTATATCGAAAGCCTTACAGCGTGAGTTGTCGGCTTTCGATATTTTTTTGTCGGAGAAGCCGGTAGCGCAGCACCCCGATGGTGAATATCGTCAGTATGACTCCGCCTACCACCCAGGCTATATCTTCGCCTGTCGTGCCAAGGGTGTCGATGAAACTCTCTTCTCCGGCCCTTTGCTGTATATATGCGCCTGCGACCGAAAAACTGTTGTTGAGTGCATGGGCGATAATCGGCAGCCAGATGTTGCCCGACCACACGAGCAGGTATCCGAAGAACGCCCCCAGCAGCATACGGGGCACAAATCCGTAGAATTGAAAGTGGACAGCACTGAAAATCACGGCCGTTATCCACACGGCTATATGCGGGTTGCGGAACTTGTCGAGGAAAAGACGTTGCAGGACACCTCTGAACACAAATTCTTCGCCGATGCCGGTGAGTACTCCCACAATCAATATCATGATGATGAGGTCGACCCCGTTCGACATTTGCAGCATCTGCTCGGTCATTGCCTGCGCGCTTGCCTCCTGAGCCTTCAACCACGCTTCGATGCCGGCGAGCGACTCGGGTAGTACAATCGACTCGTTCCATTCGATAAGAAGGTTCATGGCCGGAATGGCAAAGAGCAGACACAGCACGATGCCGGCTATGGCTCCGGCTTTGGGGGTATGATCGGCTTGCAGGTACCGGATGGCCCGGCCGCTGAAAAGGTGGGCTGCACACAGTGCCGGCAGGATAAAGAGCAGCAGGTCTTGTATGGTGAGGGCAATGCGGGTGAGTGTGAGACCGGAGGTTGTCAGACTGAAAAATATCGTAACGAGCGACGTAAGGCAGAAACACAGCAACTCGATGCCGATAAAAATCAGGAACTTGGCCGAGAAGGAGGCGTTGGAGTAGAGGTTGCGGAAAAGTTTCATGGCAGGGGGCTATGAAGGGTGGTAAGTGGTTATGACGATGGCGGCTATGAGCAACAGGGTAAACCACAGCTGGTTGCGTGCCGTAGCTCCCAATACGGGGTTGAGGGAGCGCCCCGAGAGACGGGCCAGTTTGCGGTAGCTGTTCAGGTGCAGATACAGATAGGCGAGAGGCAATATTATTCCGGCCGGCCATGAGGCTATCCACCAGGCGGCAACCAGCCCAACTGCCAGAATACCGTTGATGAGGTAAGCCGTGCGGGCAGCTTTGCGGCCAAAGAGTACGACCGTCGTGTGTTTGCCGGCAGCACGGTCGTCGTCGACATCGCGGTAATTGTTTACAATCAGTATATTGACCGACAGCAACCCTGTGGCGGCGCTGCACAGGAATACATCGGTGTCGAACGACAGCGCCTGCACATAGTAGGAGAGGTTGACGGCCACGAGACCGAAAAATACCCACACCGTGAGGTCGCCCAGCCCGTGATAGGAGAGCGGGTAGGGGCCGGCCGAGTAGGCCAGTGCGGCGATGGCGATGACGACACCGGCACCAATCAGCCACCATCCGCCCACGGGAATGAGCAGGCAACCCAGCAGACAGGCCACGCCCAATGTGGCGGCCGTGGCCGCAAGCATGGCCCGGGGAGAGATGTCGCCTGCTGCTACGGCGCGGCGCGGCCCTACGCGGTCGGCCTTGTCGCTGCCTTTACGGTAGTCGAAATAGTCGTTGTCGAAATTCGATGCAATCTGGGCCAGCAGTGCAAAGAAGAAGCATATCGTGGCGATGCCCCAGTGGGCCTTCCCGTGAGCCCAAGCCAGGGCCGTGGCCAGTAGCACGGGGCTTACCGAGGTAGCCCATGTGCGAGGACGGGCGGCTTCAATCCATATTTTGAGACGGTTGGCCTGAGCGTGTTTCATGTCGGGTTGAAAAGATTTTCCCAAAAGTACAGATTTTATGCCGAACCCCGAGCCGGCAAGATGAAATTTTTTCCTACATTTGACACAAATTTGATTCTCTCATTTAAATAGGAAAAATATGTTTTCAGGAATAGTAGAAGAGGCCGCTCCCGTAGTGGCATTGCGTCGCGAACAAGGTAATCTGCACCTGACGTTGTCGTGCAGTTTTGCCTCGGAACTGAAAATCGACCAGAGTGTGGCTCATAATGGAGTGTGCCTGACCGTGGTGAGTCTCGACGGCGATACCTATACGGTGACGGCGATACAGGAGACGCTCGACCGTAGCAATCTGGGCCTCCTGAAAGTGGGCGACAAGGTCAATCTCGAACGCAGCATGCTCATGAACGGACGCCTCGACGGCCACATCGTGCAGGGCCATGTCGACTGTACGGCGCGCTGCACCCGTGTCGAAGAGGCCGACGGAAGCTGGTATTACACCTTTGTCTACACCTCCTCCCCCGAAATGGTGCGTGAGGGTTATACCACCGTAGAGAAGGGTTCCATTACGGTCAATGGCGTGAGTCTTACCGTGTGCAATTCGCAGCCCGGCAGTTTTCAGGTAGCCATCATACCCTATACCTACGAACATACCAACTTCCACCAGATTGTCGAGGGTAGTGTCGTGAATCTCGAATTCGACATCATAGGCAAATACATCAGCCGCATCATGACCTACGGAAAATAATCGGCCTCAAAAGAGTGTATTATGGAACGCTTTCTTGAACTGGCGGCCCGTCGCCAAAGCGACCGTCGCTTCGATGCCGACCGGCCGGTGGAGCCGGAGAAGATAGCCCGTATCGTGGAGGCAGCCCGGCTGGCCCCTTCGGCCTGTAACTCGCAGCCGTGGCATTTTGTTGTCGTCGACGACCCCGATACCAAGAACCGGGTGGCCGATGCCGCCGCCAGTCGGGTGCTGGGTATGAACCACTTTACCAAGCAGGCACCCGTGCATCTGCTCATTGTCGAGGAGTCGGGCAATCTTACATCGACTTTTGGCGGTTGGGTCAAGAGCAAGCATTTCCCGCATATCGACATAGGCATCGCCGCTGCCCACATTGCATTGGCAGCAGCCGATGAGGGTCTGGGCTCGTGCATTGTCGGCTGGTTCGACGAGGCGGCGGTGCGTAAAGTCCTGGGAATCCCCTCGGGAAAGCGCGTGTTGCTCGATATTGTTATCGGTTATTCGACCGACCCCTTGCGGGAGAAGTCGCGTCGTGCGCTGGCGCAGGTTGCCTCGCACAACCGATATGATGTGCCCTATGACGAATAATCGGGCAAACCCTTTGTGGGGCAGCTTTTTTACTTTATTTTTGCAAAGAAATTCATAAACTATGAGCGACCAACGTTATAATCTGCGAGGCGTCTCGGCCTCGAAAGAAGATGTGCACAATGCCATCAAGAACATCGACAAGGGGATATACCCGAAAGCCTTCTGCAAAATCATACCCGATATTCTGGGCGGAGACCCGCTCTATTGCAACATCATGCACGCCGATGGCGCCGGTACGAAATCGTCTCTGGCCTACATGTACTGGCGTGAGACGGGCGACCTCTCGGTGTGGAAAGGCATTGCACAAGATGCACTGATTATGAACATCGACGACCTGCTCTGTGTAGGTGCCACCGACAATATTCTGGTCTCTTCGACCATCGGTCGCAACAAGCTGCTTGTACCGGGCGAAGTAATTTCGGCCATTATCAACGGTACCGATGAACTGCTGGCCGAGTTGCGCGACATGGGGGTGGGCGTCTATGCTACCGGCGGTGAGACGGCCGATGTGGGCGACCTGGTGCGCACCATCATCGTCGACAGTACGGTTACCTGCCGCATGAAACGCAGCGACGTTATCGACAATGCGCATATACGTCCCGGCGATGTGATTGTAGGTATGGCATCGTATGGGCAGGCGACCTATGAAAAATCCTATAACGGAGGCATGGGCAGCAACGGACTTACCTCGGCCCGTCATGATGTTTTTGCCAAATACCTGGCCGAAAAGTATCCCGAGAGTTATGATGCTGCCGTACCCGATGAATTGGTCTATTCAGGACAGATGCGCTTGACCGATGCCACCGAAGGGCTCGGTATCGATGCCGGCAAACTGGTACTTTCGCCTACACGCACGTATGCACCTGTCATCAAGAAAGTCCTCGACGAGTTACGTCCCCATATACATGGTATGGTACACTGCTCGGGGGGAGCGCAGACCAAGGTGATGCACTTTGTGGAGAACATGAAGGTGGTGAAGAACAACCTCTTCCCCGTACCCCCGCTTTTCCGCCTCATTCGCGAACAGTCGGGTACCGATTGGCAGGAGATGTACAAGGTATTCAACATGGGGCATCGCATGGAGGTGTATCTCGCACCCGAATATGCCCAGACGGTTATCGACATTACCCGTTCGTTCGGTATCGACGCTCAGGTGGTGGGTTATGTGGATTCTGCCGAGAAGAACCAGCTCGTCATCGAATCGGAGTTCGGACATTTTGAATATTGAATATAGTCGGGGGGGGGGAGGCGCGAGCGTTTCTTCTCCCGGGTTATTTTGAACAAGAAAGGCGTCGCCGGAATCCCGGCGACGCCTTTCTTGTTGTTTTTTTCGATGGTCGGTGTTACGGCTGGACGGTGATGCGTTTGGAATATTCCACCGTGCCGTCGGAGTAGGTCTCTTTCAGAATCGTTACACCGTGGGCCGGAGCTTGCAGCGGTGTGCCGTTGATGGAGAAATATTCGGTGCGTACCGGTGTGCGCAGACTTTCTGTGGCTTGGATTGCACTCGGCTCGTCGGGGACGACCTCACCCAGCTGGTACACTTCGGCCGCTGCCAGCAGGAAACAACCGATGCCGAAATCTTCAAAGTCGGGAACATGCGTGCGTGTTACCGGTTGTCCGTCTTCGGGCTTGGAGCCGGTGCCCTGCACATAGCCCAGGAAACCGTCGTCGGCCACCGCTCTATGACACAAGGCATTCCAACCTTTCACCACGTGTGGCATATAGGTGGTGCTGTCGAGAATACCGCTGCGTATGCCGTAGGCCATGCCGGCCACGAAAAGCGCCGTACCCGAGGTCTCGGGCCCTTCGGCCTCGGCCGACCCGTAGTTGGTAGGAGCCGCCAGGCTTACCGGCCAGAAGCCGTCTTCACGCTGGCAGGCTGCCAGAGCCTCCGACATGGCTGTGAAATCGGCAATATACTGCTCCTTGTGGCACACTGTATCGGGGGCGTATTGCAGAACGCGCATCAACGCCGTGTAGACCCAGCCGTTGCCTCGCGACCAGTAACAGGACTTGTCGGTCTCGACCTTGTCGGTATAGGGCGGGTCAAACTGGTAATCACGGTACCACAGTCCGTCGTTTTCGTTAAACAGGGGAGAGCCTTTCCCTTTACCCGTACTCGATTGCCCGGCATCGCCGTGCTTGTCGCGGGTGAACATATACATCTTATACATGTATTCAAAGTAGCGTTCGTCTTTTTCGAGGCTACCCAGTTGGGCATAGATGGGCATGGCCATGTGTATGGCGTCGATCCAGTACCAGTCGTTGATTGATTGGCGCTCATACATCAGGTAGTTGATGTGTTCGGTGATGTGTTGCTTGCGTATGGTCTGTGTCGTATCGAGCATGTACATGTCGATATAGGCCATGCCGCAGCAGTGGTAGTCGGCGTTGGTGGGAGCGCTAGTGTCGTTTGAAATCCATTTGTGGAAATCACCCCACTCCTGGGTGTAGTCATACCATCGTTCGACCGGTGTCTGCCGGTACATGGCCATCAGTCCCTCGTAGTAGACGCCCCGGGTCCAGATGCGGCTGTTGCGTTTCTTCCCGCCTACAAAGGAGTTAGCCGTAGGGTCGGGATAGGTGCGCATGAAATAGTCGTTCACCAGCGAAGCGTAGTAGAAGGTTGAGTCGCACGACATGAGCCGTTGCGGGTCGTAGGTTGTTGTCTCGTCCGAGGCGGTTGCAGCAGTCGCGCCGCAGAAAATTGCCAAGGCGAAAAGGATAGATCTGTATTTAATCATGGTTAAAATTTTAGGCCTCTAAAAATACACATAAATATTGTATGAATGTCGAATTTTCCGTGAAATATAAGGCGTAAATCAAAAAGAAGCCCGAAAACTCGTGAAAGAATCAAAAAAAACGGCTGTTGCGGAAAAATAATGAGGGGTAGAGTATGAATTATCGTTTTTTTTCATACTTTTGTAGGTAAAAACATTGAAATAATGTTGGATTCTCGCGTGGAACATATTAATGCGACGCTCTCAGAATTGGTCGATCTGATGCAACTTGTAACGAAAAGTTACCCCGAAGTGCCGGCCATTTTATATAAAATAGCCTTGGAAAAAGGTGAGGCCTTCTGTGATGAGTTACGCGCATTAAGCACTGTTAAAGAGCCTGTTCGCCCGATTGAGGCAACAGCCGTCCTGACCGGGAGCGAAGAGTCGCTGCATACCGCGGAGTGCGAGAACGAAGAGCCCCTTTTCACGGCTGACGTATCGGTAGTTGAGGTCGAGTGCGGGTGCGCGGCGGAGGCTACATCTCCCGATGCCGATGAAGAGGTTGTCGACAAGAAGGTCTCCATGCCTTTCTCGTGGGATACGACCGAAGAGGAGTTCTGCCTTTTCGACCGAGTGCCCGAGATGAAAACGACGGTAGATGAAGCACCTGCCGTTCCGGAGGAAGGGGCTGCTACGGACAATGAGCCGGAAAGCGAAGAGAAAACTCCGACAGAGAGTGGGGCCGAGGAGCTTGTGACGGAAAGCGAGCATGAGGAAGATGTTACTTTATGCGAGAGTAATCCCGAGGTAGAAAACAGTGACGCGGAGCCTCTGCCGCAAGAAACGGTCGCCGAAGCCTCTGTCGAAGAATGTCAGGAGCAGGAAGAGGCGGAGATGCCTCATGAAGAGACCCTGGCGGTAGTGACCGCAGAGGTAGTTGAGACCGAAGAGCCTGTTGCTCCTGTCGGGAAAAAAACGCCGCTCTATCGAGAGTTGCAGAAAATGATGAGTATAAACGATCGTTTTTTGTTCCGGCGTGAATTATTTGACAACGATGGCGAATTGATGGGTAAAACCATCGATGAGCTGAATGAAATAACGTCATACGAAGAGTCGTTGGCGTATCTGCACAACCACTTCAATTGGGATTTTGAGTCGGAGACAGTAGACCTGTTGCGGTCATTGCTCCAACATCGTTTTGAATTGTAACAGCTATGTCAAAACTCTATATAGTCCCTACCCCGATAGGCAATCTCGACGACATGACGATGAGAGCCGTCAAGGTTTTGCAGGAAGCCGATTGCATACTGGCCGAAGATACCCGCACCAGCGGTATACTGATGAAACACTTCGACATAAAAACCCGTATGCAGTCGCATCACAAGTTTAATGAGCATAAGACTGTCGAAGCCATAGTAGAGCGGTTGCTCGCGGGCGAAACCATAGCGCTCGTATCCGATGCGGGAACACCGGCTATATCCGACCCCGGATTCCTTTTGGTACGGGAGAGCCGCAAGGCAGGAATACCCGTTGAGTGTCTGCCGGGCCCCACGGCATTCGTGCCGGCACTTGTCGACTCTGGATTACCGTGCGACCGTTTCACCTTTGAAGGATTCCTTCCTCAGAAGAAAGGTCGTGCCCCCCGTTTGGCCGAACTGGCTGCCGAGACCCGGACGATGATTTTCTATGAGTCGCCGTTCAGGCTGGTAAAGACGCTGACGCAGATGTCCGAAGTCTTTGGCCCCGAGCGTAGAGTCTCTGTGAGCCGGGAAATCTCCAAACTGCATGAGGAGACATTCTGTGATACGTTTCAGGAGGTCATTGCTCATTATACACAGAATGAGCCAAGAGGCGAATGTGTAATTGTGGTAGCCGGTGCAGCCGATGGGAAAAAAGAGAAAACCAAAGCCTCTCATATAGAAGAAATAGAAGAAAAAGATTAAACATAAACTCAAAAACAACTCTTAAAACAAGAAAATTATGAAAAAAGTAGTGTTAAGTATGGCAGCCCTCTCGATGCTCTTCATCGTAGCGTGCCAAGGACCTAAAAAAGAAATCGCACGTTTGCAATTTCAAAACGATTCTATCGCACAGATTAATGCTCGCTTGACTTCAGATATTGAAGAATTGCTGCAAATGATAGATGAGATTGAAACCAACTTCTCTCAAATTACCAAAACCGAGGCCGCTCTGAATCAAGCACAAGGCGAGCGTCTGAAAGCTTCTATCGCTCAAATTATCGAGCAATTGAAAGACAATCAGGAAAAAATTGCCAACCTCGAGAAACAGGTAAAAAATCGCAACTACAACATTGCCAGCCTGAGAAAAACGGTTGAACGTCTCAAAGCTGAGAACGAAGAGAAAGCTGCTATGATCACTGCTCTTCAAGCCGAACTGGCTCAGCGTGATGCCAAAATCAAAGAACTCGATGCTTCTATCGCTTCTTTGAACAGCAAACTCGATGCTCTCTCGGATGAGAACAAAGATCAACAAGACCAACTCAATGCCCAAGACAAGGCTCTCAACACTGTATTCTATACCATGGGTACCAAGAAAGAGCTCAAAGCCAAAGGTATTCTCGAAGGTGGTCTCCTCAAAGTGAGAACTCTCCAAGGTGTTGTTAACGATGCCGACTTCACCAAAGCCGACCTCCGCAACGTATCTTCTATTCCTTTGAATGTGAAGAAAGCTACCCTCATGACTTCTCACCCCGAAGGTTCTTATACCTTTGTTAAAGAAGGCAAAGTCATCACCGAGCTTTCGATTACCAACCCCGAAGAGTTCTGGAGCGTATCGAAATATCTCGTAATCCGTCTGTAATATAACGGAGCGACAGGCCGTGGTCTCGTTCCGCCATGTATTTATCGACCTCGATGATACCTTGTGGAATTTCAGAGACAATTCTCACCGGGCATTGAAGCTCGTCTACGACCAGTTCTCGCTGGACAGCTATTATCCCGAGTTTGAAGATTTCTATCGGACGTACAGCGAAAAGAATGCCGAACTTTGGAATCTCTACCACCACGGTCGTCTTACACGCGAAGAATTGATTGCCGAACGTTTCCGTTATCCGCTGCAAAGGCGGGGCGTTTACAATCCCGGCATCATACCGCAACTCAATCAGGCCTACCTCTCGGTACTTTCCGAGCAGGTAGGCCTGCATTTTTATGCCCGTGAACTTCTGGAATATTTATCGCCGCGCTACACGCTTACGCTGCTGAGCAACGGGTTCAAGGAGGTGCAGTACCGGAAACTCGACAACACGGGGCTGCGACCTTTTTTCGACCAGATTATCCTTTCCGATGAAGTGGGTTACCTCAAACCTCACCCCGGAATCTTTACCTGCGCGCTCAATCGCCTCTCGGCAACACCCTCTTCGGCCATCATGATAGGTGATAATTTCGAGGCCGATATCTGCGGAGCCGCCCGGATAGGAATGGCTCAGATATATTTCAATCCCGATAACCGCCCCTTGCCTTGCCGACGCGAAAAACAACGGACATCGGGCCGTGGGGAAAGCAATCCGGGGGGAGAGGTGCCGGTTGCCTGTCCCACTTATCAGGTCTCTTCTCTGGAAGAGATTGTATCGATTCTCTGATTGCGTTTTTTATATAAAAAGAGCGGCACGACATCTTGTGAAAGAGTCGTGCCGCTCTTTAGTTTCAGCATCGGTAGGAGAGAGGCTTACAGTTTTCCGATGATAGAACGTCGGTTGAGCTGCTCCACCAGTTGGTCTTTATAGGAGTCGGAGATGGGAATATAGGTTTTCCCGAAAACGATGCGGTTGCGCTCAATGACCTTAATCTTGTCCATTTGTACGATAAATGAGCGGTGTACCCGCACAAATTTCTGCTCCGGCAGCTGCTCTTCGAGCGATTTGAGGCTCATGAGCGACAATACCGGGTGGGCTTCGTCTTCGACATATATCTTTACATAGTCTTTCAGCCCCTCGATGTAGAGTATCTTGTCGAGGTCGATTTGTATCAACTTGTATTCACTCTTGACAAATATCGACTGCGGCATTGACGGCTGGGCAGCCGGCGATTGGTTTTTCAGTTCGAACCACTGGCGGGCTTTTTCGCAGGCTTGCAGAAAATCGGAGTAGGAAAAGGGTTTGAGCAGGTAATCGAGTGCGTTGACGCGATAGCTGTCTACGGCATACTGTTCAAAGGCCGTGGTGAAGATAATGCGGCACCGTTCGCCGATGATGCGGGAAAATTCCAGTCCGTTGACCTCGGGCATCTGTATGTCGAGAAAGAGCAGGTCGGGTGTGCTGCCCGAGGTTATCTCGTCCATGGCTTTGATGGCACTGGTGTATGAGCCGGTAAGTTCGAGAAAGGAGGTCTTCCCCACATAGTTTTCGAGCAGGCTTACGGCCAGCGGTTCATCGTCGATAATGGCACATTTCAGTTTCATGACCGGATTTTTATTGAGGGTGTGTCGATAATGTCAGTTCCGAACGGTAAGAATATTCGTCTTCCTGAATGATAAACGTATATCGACCCGGGTATAGTATGTCGAGGCGTTTTTTCAGGTTGTCGAGGCCGATGCCCGAACCGCTTTTGTCGTCGGTGCCTTTGGGAAAGCGGCTGTTCTCGATGCGACACACGACGTGGCCGGAGTCGTCGACCGACAGGTCGATGTGTACAAACGACGGTTGCGTGTTGCTGATGCCGTGTTTGAAGGCGTTCTCGATGAGCGAAATAAAGAGCAGCGGAGCCACCTCTACGCGGGCACAGTTGTCGCCCGGTAACTTTACCGAAAGTTCGGTATTGGCCGCCAGTCGCAAGCGCATGAGTTCGACGTAGTTGTGAATGAAGTCTACCTCTTTCGACAGCGGGACGTATCGGGGCGTATTGTCGTAGAGAACATAGCGCATGAGTTTGCTCAGTTCGATGACTGCCTGCTGCGCCTTTTCGGGCGAGAGGGCAATCAGGGAGTAGATATTGTTGAGAGTGTTGAACAGAAAGTGCGGGTCGATCTGGCTGCGCAGCTGCTGCAGCCGGCTGCGCTCCATGCGGTTCTGCAGCTCCAGTGCTTCGGTCTTCTGGCGGTGCAGCTCCCGCTCGATCTCGTTTTTCTCCTGCAGGGTGGTCACCTGCTGGGCCATGGAGTGCTTCATGATGTTGAAGGACTCGGCCAGCTGAGCGATCTCCGGCTGCTTGGGCAGCGGGATGTCCGGGGTGTCGAACTCACTTTTGCCAATGGCGCGGGAGGCAGCGATCATCTGCTGCACCGGCGTGAGCAGCCGCATGACCATCAGGCCACTGACGCAGCCCAGAGCCACGCACAGGGCCACCACGACCGTCTGCAGCAAAACAATGCGCTCGTTCAGAGCCGAGATGACGGTGTAGGAGCCCTGTGCGTCCAGAATGGCCGTTTCCAGCAATTGCAGGGTGTACTGGCTCAGGTAATCGCCGCAGGGTACCACCTTTGCATAATACAGCTGGGAAGCTGCGGCATCGTTGCCGCTGAGCAGGTCGTTTTCCAGCTCATCCAGCAGGCCGGTGTAGGTCTGATAGACCGTATCCACTGCGCTGTAGAGCACCCGCTGCTCATCGCTGACGCTTTCCAGACTGTTCAGGCTGGTACCGATGCGCCAGAGCCATGCGTTGCAGGTGGAAGATGCCGACTGCAGCCGGTCAATGATCTCCTCCGGCTCGCTGTTCTCCCAGCGGTAGTTCTCCAGCACGGAAATAGAGCTTTCCACACCGCCCTGAAAGCGGCTGATGGCGTTGAAGCAGCCCATCTGCGCGTCCTGTACTGCCTGCACTGCTCTGGACTGGTAGCCATTGAGCGTGAGCTGCATGGCAAAGGCCGCAAAAAATGCTGCCAGACACAAGCCCATGCGCTGCTTGAGGGTGATCTGCCGCTTGCGGTGCTGCAAAGCCTGCCGCCTCCTTTCGTTTGGTAACGATTTATTGTACCACGCTTTGGGCCGGATTGGCAAGGTTTGCATGTTTTTCTCTTGCCTAAACCGCGCAATTGTGGTACGATGCCTGTAAATACAAAGGAGGCGACTTTATGTCCCAGACCATCTCCGTTTCCACCACCATGGGTGAGCAGGGCTTCCGCGATTTTGCCGTGTTCGATGCATTCCATCACCGCAAAGCATGGCTGCGTCCCGCTGTTTTTGCCGCCATCATGCTGGCTTTTGCCGCCGTCTGCCTTTCGCAGCTGGGCAAGCGCCCGGGTGCCGGGCTGCTGGCTGCTGTGCTTGCCATTGTGGGCATCGGCCTGCCGGTGAGCTACTTTTACTCGTTCTTCCGCAGCGTTTCCCGGCAGATCAAACAGATGCACCTGCCGCGTGCCTTCTACCGTGTGGAGCTGGCCGACACCGGCATTGCTGTGTGGATGTACGGCCAGCAGGACAAGCCCGAACCCACCAGCCGCCACGCATGGGACAGCTTTTACTGCGCCTACCGCACGGACAATGCGGTGTACCTCTACGTAGAAAAAGAGAAAGCTTACTTACTGAACGACCGCATGGAAGTGGTGTGGAAGTTTTTGGCCGGCATCCTGCCCAAAGAAAAGCTGCACGACTGCAGAAAAGGTTAAGCCCAAAAAATATGCACACGCAAAAAAAGAACTGCTGACATTTCGTTCAGCAGTTCTTTTCTTTTATAAAGACCCACGCTGCGGCAAAGCAAAGCGCAGCGTGGGTGCGAAGATAGCTTATGTTATTGCGTCAGCCGATCAGCGGGCAAGCGTATACTTGTGCAGGGTCTTGCGCACAGCGCCGGGGCCTGCAAACAGCTCCTTGGCCATTGCCTCGATCTTCTCGCCCAGACCAACGGCATACAGATCCACGCCGAACACGTCAACACGGCTGTACAGCTTCTTCAGGCAGCTGAAGTCCTGCTCGCCTTCCTTGACCTCCAGCGGAGCCACAATGGCCTGCAACTCAGCCAGCAGCGGATCGGTGGAAGGCTCAAAAGCCTGACCATTGTCATCGATGCCCTTCAGGTAGCGGGCGTAGCCTGCCAGCACCAGCGGGATCAGGATCAGGTTGCTCTTGTCCAGACCGCGTGCCTCGTAGGCCTTGATGGTCTCACCAAAGCGGATGGCCAGCTTCTGGGAGGTATCG
>ERZ824600.2160-NODE-2160-length-21798-cov-4.884699_pt1 | contig 21798 bp, 18 predicted proteins | sample MGYA00519933_ERZ824600 | MGnify/ENA primary metagenome ERZ824600 (study PRJEB31778, sample SAMEA3449178) | human gut metagenome | biome: human gut; feature: human-associated habitat; material: faeces | place: United Kingdom | collected 2010/2012 ... | reverse complement strand
TTAATAATAATATATATAGTGGATCTATAAATAGTAATACTAGTAGTAGTGTTACTATATATTATAAGTCTGATACTGCTATAAATAGTGATATTTATATAAAAACTAAAGGTATTATAATGGAAATAGCAACTATGAAGAATGGTAGCAGGGAATTTTGGAGTGATAATTATAGAACATATATAAGAACAATTACCTTTGGTAATGATTTAAGCAATTTACCAAGTGTATGTAGTGAAGAAAACTTATGTTGGGATATATCTGAAAGTGCAACTCAAAAAAAGAAAGTTTATGGTTATTTAGTTGATACAGGTTTAAAGGATAGTTATGATAATACAAAATCATTGTATAACCTATATATAGTAAGCGAAGCACCAATATTTGCACCATCAGATTGTAATAACATATTTTCGTTTTATAGATATGAATTTAGAAAATATATATCTAATTTAACTCAAATTAATTTTAATGATAATTTTAATACCTCGAATGTAACAAATATGGGAGGTATGTTTTCATGCCTTTTCTCCTTAATAAGTTTAGATTTGAGTAGTTTTAATACAGCAAATGTAACAACTATGCAAAGCATGTTTAGTAGTTGTGAATTGTTAACAAGTTTAGATTTAAGTAATTTCGACACATCAAATGTAACTGAAATAAAATATATGTTTTCTGGCTGTTCATCCTTAACAAGCTTGAACTTAAATAATTTCAATACAGCAAAAGTAACAAGTATGTGGAATATGTTTCTTGACTGTTCATCCTTAACAAGTTTAGACTTAAGTAGTTTTAATACAATAAAAGTAAAATATATAAATGACATGTTTAAAAATTGTTCATCCTTGATAAATCTAGATTTGAGTAGTTTTAATACTGCAAATGTAACAAATATGGATAGAATGTTTTCTGGATGTTCATCCTTAACAAGTTTAGATTTAAGTAATTTTAATACTGAAAATGTAACAAATATGACCGGCATGTTCTATGACTGTTCATCATTAACAACAACAATAAATATAATAAATTCTTATAATATAAATTGCTCTCGAATGTTTGAAAATGCGGCAACTAAATCAGATTCTCAAATAACGGTTAATTATATCGCTTCTGCCTCAACTTTAGTAGATAACATGATTGCAACTAAATCATCTAATAGCAATGTTATAAAAGGAGTCCAAATAAATTAAATATAATTTTAAAATAATATTAATATATAAATCAGGTTATTCCTGATTTTTATTTTAAAAATAAATAAAAAAATAAAAAATTTAGTTTAAAAACAATAAAAATTTGGTATAATACTATAGAAGTTGGTGATATTATGGATAAAATAATAATAAAAGGAGCAAGAGAAAATAATTTAAAAAATATTAATATTGAACTACCTAAAAATAAATTTATAGTAATGACAGGTGTATCAGGATCAGGAAAAAGTAGTTTAGCATTTGATACAATATATGCCGAAGGAGAAAGAAGATATATAGAATCATTAAGTGCTTACGCAAGACAATTTTTAGGAGGATCAGAAAAACCAGATGTTGATAGTATAGAAGGATTAAGTCCCGCTATTGCGATCGATCAAAAAACAACCAATAAAAACCCAAGAAGTACAGTAGGAACAGTAACAGAAATATACGATTATTTAAGACTACTATATGCAAGAGTAGGAGTACCATATTGTCCAGTACACAATAAACCTATAACAAGCCAAAGTATAGAAGAAATGACAAACCAAATAATGAATCTAGAAGAAAATAGTAAAATAAGAGTCTTAAGTCCTATTGTATATGGAGAAAAAGGAACTCAAGCAGATATATTTGACAAATTAAGAAAAGAAGGATACGTAAGAGTTGTTATAGATGATGAAGATTATGATCTAAGCGAAAATATTGAATTAGATAAAAATAAAAAACATAATATTTTTGTTGTAGTAGATAGATTAATAATCAAAGATGGTATTAGAACAAGACTATACGAATCAATTGAAAACGCAAGCAAATTAAGTAAAGGTAAAGTATGTATTGATTACATAGGTCATGAAATGATTGTAATGAGTGAAGCATATGCATGCCCAGACTGCGATTTTAGCCTACCAGAACTAGAACCAAGAATGTTTAGCTTTAATGCTCCTTATGGATCATGCCCTGAATGTAAAGGATTAGGCATAAAACAAAAAATTGATCCCGATTTAATAGTATCTGACTATAATTTAAGTATATATGAAGGCGCAATTATACCACTCAATAGCGAAGATTCTAATATCTTTTTTACTCAATTAGAAGCAACAGCTAAAAAATATAATATTGATTTAAACAAAAAATTAAAAGACCTAAAAAAAAGTGAATTAGATATTATATTTTATGGATCAAAAGATGAAATAGATGTTAAATACGTTGCTAAAAATGGTAATGTAAGATATGCCAAAGAAAAATATGAAGGTATAATTACCAATTTAGAAAGAAGATACATTGAAACAAAAAGTGATTGGATAAGAAATTGGATTGAACAATTTATGACAGAATTAGAATGCCCTAAATGTCATGGAGCAAGATTAGATGATTCAGTACTATCAGTAAAAATAAACAAAAAAAACATCTATGAATTAACATGTTTAAGTATCGAAGAATTAAAAACATTTTTAGAAAATTTGAAATTGAGTAAAGAAAAAGAAGAAATAGCAAAACTCCTAATAAAAGAAATATTATCAAGATTAACATTTTTAGTAAATGTAGGACTAGACTATTTAACATTAGCACGAAGTGCCTATACATTATCTGGCGGTGAAGCCCAAAGAATACGTTTAGCAACACAAATAGGATCAAGATTAACAGGCGTATTATATGTACTTGATGAACCATCAATAGGACTTCATCAAAGAGATAACCAAAGATTAATAAACAGTATGCTAGAAATGCGTGATTTAGGAAATACCTTAATAGTAGTTGAACATGATACAGATACAATGCTAGCAGCTGACTATTTAGTAGACGTTGGACCTGGAGCAGGAATTCATGGTGGCAATATAGTAGCGCAAGGAACACCAAAAGAAGTAATGCAAAATGAAAATAGTATAACAGGTGCATATTTAAGTGGCAAAAGAAAAATAGAAGTTCCAAAAACAAGAAGAAAAGGCAATGGATTATATTTAGAAATAAAAGGTGCCAGCGAAAATAATTTAAAAAATATTAATGTAAAATTTCCATTAGGTAAATTTATATGTATAACAGGAGTATCTGGTTCAGGTAAAAGTTCGCTTATCAATGAAATATTATATAAAGCTGTATATAGTAATATTTATAAATCTAAAATAAAACCAGGAAAATTCAAAAAAATACTAGGACTTGAAAATATTGATAAAGTAATTGATATATCACAAGCACCAATAGGTAGAACACCACGAAGTAACCCAGCAACCTATACAGGTGTATTTGATGATATTAGAGACGTATTTACAGAAACAAAAGAAGCCAAAATAAGAGGATACGATAAAGGTAGATTTTCATTTAATGTAAAAGGTGGAAGATGTGAAGCATGTTGGGGAGATGGTGTCAAAAAAATAGAAATGCACTTTTTACCAGATGTATATGTTCCATGTGAAGTATGTGGAGGAACAAGATATAATAGAGAAACACTTGAAATAAAATATAAAGGAAAATCAATATATGATGTTCTGGAAATGAGAGTTGAAGAAGCAATCGAATTTTTTGAAAATATACCAAAAGTAAGAAATAAACTTCAAATGTTATCAGATGTAGGATTATCTTATGTAAAATTAGGACAAAGTGCTCCAACATTATCAGGAGGAGAAGCAGGAAGAGTTAAACTTGCTAAAGAACTTCAAAAAAAAGCAACTGGTAAAAGTTTATTTATACTAGATGAACCAACAACTGGTTTACATTCAGAAGATATTAAAAAATTATTAGTAATTCTAAACAGAATAGTTGATAATGGTGATACAGTTATTGTAATTGAACATAATTTAGATGTTATTAAAGTAGCTGATCATATAATTGATTTAGGCCCAGAAGGTGGCGAAAAAGGAGGCAACATAATTGCCCAGGGAACACCAGAAGAAGTAGCAAAAATAAAAGGAAGCTATACAGGTGAGTTTTTAAAGAAATATTTATAATTAATCTTTTGATATAAAGAATTAACATTAAAAAAATTTTGTGTAAATAATTATCAATAAAAGCTTAAATGCTTTTTCTTTTTGTACAAAAATGATATAATTTTAGGAGGAGAAAAAATATGGTATTAATAATTGCAGAAAAACCAAGCCTTGCAAGAAATATAGTAGCAGGAATAGGTGAAATGAAAAAATTAAATGGTTATTTTGAAGGATGTGGATATATAGTATCTTGGGCATATGGACATCTTTTTTCATTATGTGATATAGAAGATTATCTAGAAGATAAAAATCCTAAATGGCGATTAGACAATATACCATGTTTTCCACAACAATTTAAATTTAAATTAAAAAACGATGATTCAGGAATAACTAAACAATTTAATTTAATAAAAACACTATGTAATAGAACTGATGTTGAAAAAATAGTAAATGCTGGAGATGCTGATAGAGAAGGTGAAATAATAATAAGATTATGCGTAAATAATGCCCTAAAAGAAACTAAACCATTCTATAGATTATGGCTTCCTGATCAAACACCAGAAACAGTAAAAAAAGCATTATCTGAAATGAAAAATGAAACATTCTATAACAATTTAGCAAACGAAGGATTTGCACGAACATATATTGACTGGCTATATGGTGTTAATTTAACAAGATTTGCGACCTTAAAAACAGGAACACTATTAAGAGTAGGAAGAGTAATAGTACCAATAGTAAAAGCAATATATGATAGAGATACACAAATAAAAAATTTTATACCAGATATATATTATGGTATTTCCAGTAAAGAAGAAACAAATGGTGAAATTATAGAATTAAATAGTAAAATAAAATTTAATAAAAATGAAAAAGAAAAAGCAATAAATTATTGTAAAGAATATAACAATTTAGAAGCAATAGTAGAAGATAAAAAACAAAAAAAAGATACCCTTTCACCAGGTAAACTATATTCATTATCAAAACTACAAAATGTCCTTGGAAAAAAATATAAAATGTCAATGGATAAAAGTTTAAGTATTGTTCAAAAACTATATGAAGAAGGATACTTAACATACCCAAGAACCAATAGTGAATATCTAGCAACCGCTGAAATGGATAAATTTAAACAAATAATTAACAATATAAAAAAAATGGGATATAGTGTAGAATTTAAAAATAAAAAAACAATTTTTGATGATTCAAAAATAGAATCACATTCAGCATTAACACCAACATATAAAATACCTAAAAAAGGTGTCTTAAAAGATGAAGAATTGACAGTATATTTAACCGTATTTAAAAGATTTTTAGCAGTCTTTTGTAGTGAAGATGCTATTGTTAATAAATGTGAAATAGTAGTTAATTTAGGAAATAAAGAAAAATTTACTTTAAAAGGATCAACAATATTAGAACAAGGTTGGACAAAGTATGATGATTATACAACCAAAGATAAAATATTACCAAATTTAAATATAGGCGATAAAGTAAATATCAATTTTAAAGAAATTGAAAAAGAAACAACACCACCAAAACATTATACAATTGAAACATTAAATAATTATCTTAAAAATCCATTTAAAGATGAAAAAGCAAATAATGATGATGATACTGAAGACTATAAAGCAATATTTGAAGGATTAGAATTAGGAACAGAAGCAACAAGAACAGGAATTATTGATAATGCTAAAAAAAGTGGATATATTGAATTAAAAAAAGATACATACTATATTTTACCAAAAGGAGAATATTTAATAGAATCATTAAAATCAATGAATATATCAATGGATAAATATAAAACAAGTGAATTAGGAAAAGCTTTAAAAAAAGTTTATCATGAAGAAATAGAAATAAAAGATGCTGTTAATTTAGCATGTAATGAAATAAAAGAAATATTTGATTCTAAAAATAAAATAGATGATAATGGCTTTTTTGGTGATATAGTTGGAAAATGTCCATTATGTGGTGAAGATGTTATAAAAAATAGATATGGATTTGGATGTCGAAACTATGTTAATTGTTCATTTAAAATAAACGGAACAATATGTAAAAAAATAATATCTTTAGAAAATGCTAAAACATTGCTAGAAAATGGTAAAACAAATAAAATAACAGGTTTTATATCTAAAAATGGTAAATCATTTGATGCCTATTTAAAATTAGATGAAAATAAAAAAATAGTATTTGAATTTTAATACTATACAAATTAAAAAAAAAATTATATAATTATAATAGGTGAAAAGAATGAATAAGAATGTAAGAACATTAATATTAATTGGGGCTATATTAATAGGAATAGGAATAATATTTTGTATCAAAAATAAATTGATTGATAAAAATATAGAAATACGTGTTTTAAATAATTCTACAACATATAAAAATAATAGAACAGTTGCTAATAAAGGTAAAAAAGGTAAAATAAATATCAAAATGAATGTTGATAAAGCAGGATTTTATAGAATAGATTTTATCAATTTACAAGAAGGCTTTAATATATATTCAGATAGTGAATATAATAACAAAATTTCATCAATTTATAAAATATATAATGATTCTATAAGAGATGAATTTTCTGTTTATTATAAAAATGATGGAAATAAATATAATGGCGATATTAAAATAGAAGTTAAATATTCTGAAAATGTTGAAACTATGATTAATTTAGCACATACAAAAGAATATATTTGGAGTGATGAATATAGACCTTATATAGAAAGTATTACATTTGAAAAAAATAATGATTTTATATGTGAAGATTTATGTTTTGATATATCAAATAAAATAGGTAAAGTATATGCAAAATTAATAAAAAAAGAAAATAATTATGATTTAAAAATAATATCTGATACAGAAATATATTTACCAATTGATTCATCTTATTTATTCAGTGATTTTACAAATTTAAAAAATATTGAATTTTCTAATATAAACACTAATTATCTTGAAAATGTAAGTTATATGTTTGCACAAGATCCTAAACTTGAAAAATTAGATTTATCCATTTTTAATACATTAAAAATAAAAAATATGGATTATATGTTTATGAATTCATCAATGCTAAAAGAAATAGATTTAAGTACCTTTACATTTGATGATAAAACTACAGATAATTTATTTATGAATATTAAAGAAGATTCAATAATATATGTAAAATCATCAGTTGAACAAGCTTGGATATTTGGACCAAATAATACAAATAGGCCTCAAAGTTGGAAAGCTAGAAATGTTTTAATTAAGTAGGTGGAATATGAAAAAAAGAAAATTAAGAGTTGGCAGAATTATATTAGCGCTATTAGTGTTTTTGTTATTAGCGTTCGCCATTGCATTTACAGCTAAATATATTGTAAAAAAATTTAAAAATAATTTTTTAAATACTAAAGAGGGATATGTAGCAAGTATAAATACAACTATTAAATTATATGATAATGAATTTAATGAAAAAGAAGAAATAACAAGAGGCGAAAAAATTAGTTATCAAGATAAATTAATAAATGAAAAATATTATAAATTAGTAGATAAAGATCTATATATTTTAAATGATAATATTACTAATAATTATGAAAATGTTGTTTTAGAACAAGAAAAATATGTAAGAACACCAGTAACAATATATAAAGAAGAAAATTCTAGTAAAATAGAAAGCTATGCACCAAAAGGATCAAAATTAGAAATTATAGGTTTTGATAAATTAGAAAATGGTAAAGTAAATAAATATAAAATAAAATACAACAATATAGAAGGTTATGTTTATGAAAAATATTTAGTCGATGATGAACAAACAGCACTTATCAATTATGATAATGGTAGTTATGAAAAACATAACCAAAGGACAAATTATTATGATAAAACAGAAAGTGCTGGTATGCTCGACTATTATCCAAGAGAAAAAGGCAATTTTAAAGACAATATAATGCCAGAAGTAGTAAATGCATTCTATTTATCAATGGGTGATTTAGGAAGTGTAGACTCATTTATAAATGTTGCTAAAAATACAGGTATAAATGCTTTTGTTGTAGATATAAAAGATGGACAATTAGCTTATGTATCTGATGTTGCCAAAATATATTCACCTAAAGATATAGGATATTATAGTGTTGAAGACTATAAAAAAGCAATTCAAAAAATTAAAGACAATGGTTTTTATGTAATAGGAAGAATATGTGCTTTTAAAGATGGTGCCTTTGCACTTGCTAATCAAGATGATGCTTTGAGTAGAAAAGGGAAAATATATTATTACGGCGGAGAATATTGGCCAAGTGTCTTTTCAAGAAAAGTATGGGAATATAAAGTAGAATTAGCAAAAGAAGCAGTAACATTATTTGGCTTCAATGAAATACAATACGATTATGTAAGATTTCCAGAAACAGCACCATGGCTTACAAATGAAGAATTAAAAAATAAATATAATGAAACAAAATCACAAGGAATTCAAAATTTCTTAATATATGCTGTTGATCAATTACATGAACTAGGAGTATATGTATCAGCAGATGTATTTGGTGAATCATCATCATCATACATTCCTGGATATGGTCAATACTGGGCATCAATAAGTAATGTTGTTGATGCTATAAGCTCAATGCCATATACAGACCATTTTGGAAGTGAATATGACACATGGACTAATCCATATAATGTAATGTATAATTGGGCAACAACAGCAGCAGCACGACAAAAAGAAACAACAAGTCCAGCAATCGTAAGAACATGGGTAACAGCATATAATGTTCCATATTGGAATCCGACAGTTAACTGTGATATTAATTATATTAAATTACAAATGAAAGCTCTAACTGATAATAATTTAAAAGGAGGAGTAATGACATGGAATGCTTGGGGTGCAGCAAGTAAACTAGCAAAATATAAAGAAATAGTAGGAGCATTTTAATGAAAAAATATAAATTTAATGAAATAGAATATGAATTAATAGAAGAATATAAAGATGGTTTTGATTTAGAAGAAGCCGAAAAAAAAATAACAGATTATTTTATTCCTTATGATTATATAGTTGGTGATTGGTCTTATGGAAAATTAAGATTAAAAGGATTTTGTAATAAGGAAAATGAAATATTTAAAAATATAAATGATGTTGATAATTTAAAAAAATATCTTCAAGAAAATTGTTCTTTTAATTGCAAATATTTTGTATTAAAAAGACTAGATTAGAAGGTGAAAAATGAATAAAGGATATACTTTAGTAGAATTACTTGCTGTAATAACTATACTAGCAATACTTGCAGGTGTGGGAATCGTTAGTGTCAATAACTCTATAAAAGCATCTAGAGATAAATCATTAGAACTTCAATATGAAACTATAGAAGAAACAGCAGAATCATTTTGTCAAAAACACTTATTAGATGAAATAACACCTAGTTCTACATGTGCATTAAAAAGCGAAAATTGTTGTACAAAAGTTCCATCAGAAGGAGAAATATGTTATATTGTTCTAGAAGATTTAATAACAGAAGGTTTGACAGAAGAATTAAAAGATCCTAAAAATGGTGGCTATATAGATAATCAAACATTAATTGAAATAACTTATCGTAATAACCAATTTATAACTAGAGCAATACATTAACAAATATAAAAAAGCCTCATATAATGATATGAGGTGATTTTTATTTATAGAATTTATACAGTTGGAATAAATGATACTTTAGATTCAATCGCACAAAGTTTAGGAATAAAATCAGATGATTTAAGAAAAATAAATGGTTTTTCAGATATTCATACAATAAAATATGGTGATCAAATTATAATTCCAACAAATGATGGTAATTTTAAAAATTATACAATTTTAAAAGGTGATAATTTGTATGAAATTGCTAAAAAACATAATACAACAGTAGAACAATTAAAACTATTAAATGGTTTTGATGATGATTATTTATATCCAGGTGAAATAATAGTTGTACCAAATGATAATGTTAAATTTTATATCACATCTGAAGGCGAAAATTTAAATAAAATTTTAAATATTCTTGGTGTAGTAAATCCACTTGAAAATCAAAATATATATTTATTACCAAACCAATTAATCGTCTATAAAAATTAAAAAAAGGACTTCCTTTTTTTTTGTTAATATTATATAATTGATATGAGGTAAATAAAATGAAAAAAGTATTATTATTAATTCTTATATTATTATTATGTGGATGTCAAAAAAAATATATTACTTATGATGAATTGTATAAAAAAATAAATAGTTATGATAGTTATTCATTAGTATTATGTAGCAAAGAATGTGAAGAAATTGAAAAAAATATCCAAGAGAATAATATTTACTATATGAATACAAATAAATTAACAGAAAAACAAGAATTAATAATAGAAGGACTATTATTTAATGGTGGAACAATAACTTCACCATCTATAATAATAGTTGAAAAAGGAATTGTAAAAGCAAAATTAACAAGTAATTTAACAACAAAAAATATAAATGAATTTTTTAAAAATAATAGAATAGAGGGAAAATAAAATGGATGATATAGAATTAATTGAAGTAAATGAAGAAAACGAAGGCTTTAGTGTTTTAAAAACGTATGGTGAAGATTTAACAGCTAAAAAATATATTACTAATCCTGCAATTGCTCGTGATGATGAAATAAGAAAATTAATTCTTATATTATTAACACCAGATAAATCAGGATTATTAATAGGTAAAGCAGGTATAGGTAAAACAGCTATTGTTGAAGGATTAGCATATTTAATTCAACAAAATAAAGTACCAGATGCTCTAAAAGGTTATCGTGTTGTTAAAATAAATTCAACATCATTAGTAGGAAAAATTATTATTGATAACAAAGAAGAAATGGCAATCAGTTTATTAATGCGAGAATTAAAAAATGTTAAAAAAACAATTCTTTTTATTGATGAAGTTCATACTTTAATAGGTGGTAAAACCGATGGGCCAATGGATTTAGCAAATATTTTAAAACCAGCTTTAGATAGAGGAGATATTAAAGCAATTGGTGCAACAACAACAATTGAATATGAAACATATATTGTAAGAGATAGAGCTTTCTTAAGAAGATTTGAAAGAATCGATGTTCCTGAACCAGATGAAAAAACAACAGTTGAAATATTATTTAAATCACTTCCAAGAATTGAATACAAAACAGGTGCCAAATTTAAATATAATGATTATGTTGTTAAAAAATTATTAACAGCAATAGTATCAGCAACAACAGAACATAAAAGAGTATATGGTCTAGCAGCTATGTACCCCGATGTAGCATTTTCAGTTTTATCGGCAGCTTTTTCTAATGCTGTATTTGAAAATAGAAAAGAAGTTAATGTATTAGATGTTTATAATGCAATAAAAAATAGTAAACGTATTTATCCAGCAACAATAATAAAAGAACTAGATTTGTTCAGAAATAATTTTAAATCAATAGCGATAGAAGAAGGCATAAATTTGCCATTAGTATTAATAGAAGATTTAGATAAAGAGGAGACGATAATGTGATAAATGTAGTATTGTTTGAACCCGAAATACCCCAAAACACTGGCAATATAATGAGAACATGTGTTGCAACAAATACCCATTTACATTTAATAAAACCATTAGGTTTTTATATGGATGAAGCTCATTTAAAAAGAAGTGGTGTTAATTATGTAAATGAATGTAAATACACAATATATGAAAATTTTGATGATTTTTTAAGTAAAAATTCAGGTGAAATGTATTTCTTTACTAGATATGGAAAAAAACCTCATTCTGATTTTGATTATAAAAATGATAAAAATATTTATTTGATATTCGGTAAAGAAAGTACAGGTATTCCTAAAGAAATATTAAAAAAACATTTAGATAAATGTATAAGAATTCCCTCAACTGATGGTGTAAGAGCTTTAAATTTGTCCAATTGTGTGGCTATAGGAATATATGAAGTAATGCGTCAAAAAAATTATCAAGGATTATTAAAAACAGAACCATTTAAAGGAGAAAATTATTTAGAAGAATAAAATTAATATCAATTTAATAAAATTTATTGAATATATTTTAAATTTGTGGTATTCTAGAAATATAAGATAGGAGGATATAATGGAAAAGATTTTAGAATTTGTTTCAAATAATTATATATGGTTTATAGTGGTTGGTGGAATATTACTTATAATTGCACTTATATTACTATTTGTAAAAAAAGATCCTGTTAAAGTAGAAAAAACAGAATCTGTTAAACCAAAAGAAAATATAGATGACATTCAAATTGAAGAAGAAGTAAAAATTGATGAAGAACCATCTACAATCGAAGAAGTAACAATACCTACTGAAACAAAAGTAGAAATGCCAAACAATGTGGACCCTCAATTTTCAGTTGAAACAGTTATGGATGCCCCAATTAAAAATGATACACAAGATGTAACTGAAACATTGGATATAATTGATGATTCAGAAACAAATAGTTTTCCAAATCCTGAAGTACAAACAGAAAACAATGTTGGAGAAGTAAATATTCCAAGTGAAGTTGTTAATACTGATAATGCCAATAGTACATCAGATGATGATATATGGAAATTTTAAAATAAAGTAAGTGAGGATTAAAAATCCTTTTTATTTTGCAAAAAATTATCATATTTTATCACTTAAGTATTGACAGTGCTAATAAAAGTGATATAATTATATTAGCACAAAAGGAAAAAGAGTGCTAAAAAAGTTGTATACTATGTAGATAACTGAATATAATAACTAGAGGTGATAAATTTGATAACCGAAAGACAAATCAGTTTACTTAAAATAATTGTTGAAGAATATATAAAAACTGCACGACCTGTAGGTTCTAAAGCAATATGTGCAAAATTAAAATGTTCGAGTGCAACAGTAAGAAATGAAATGAGTAATTTAGAAGAATTAGGTTACCTTGAAAAAACACACACATCATCTGGTAGAGTACCAAGTGATAATGGATACAGATATTATGTTGATCATATTATGGTACCTAAAGAATTAAATGGCGATGAAATGCTAAAACTACAAACAATATTTAAAAATAATAGTTTGATGTTAAATGATGTTGTTTTGCGAAGTATGGAAATAATTTCTGAATTAACAAATTATACAGCGATTGTTTTAGGAAGTTCATCAAAAGAAAACTTACTTAGTAGAATGGAAGTAGTACCACTTGCTAATAATAAATTTTTAGCAATCGTAATTACAGATAAAGGTCATGTAGAACATAGAAATATGGAATTAAATGAAAATATAAGTTTAGATGAAATAAAAAAAACAGTTGAATTAATTAATAGATTAATTGTTGGAACCCCTATAGATGAAATATGTACTAAACTAGAATTTGAAATTAAACCAATAATTGGAACATATATTAAACAACATGATGCTATATATAATGCATTTTATAATGCTTTAAATGATTTTAAAGAAGAAGCAAGTGTTAAAGTATCAGGTGCAAGTAATATTCTTATGCAACCAGAATTTAGTAATGCTGATAAAATAAGAGAAATAGTTAGCAAATTTGAAGACAAAAGCCTTGTAAGCAGTATTAAAGAAGAAGAAAGTGGTATTAATATCTATATTGGAAGTGAAAATACATTAGATGATGATGTAGCTATAATTAAAACCAAATATTCTGTCAATGGTGAAGAAGGAACAATTGCCTTAATAGGACCTAAAAGAATGGAATATAGTAGAGCAACAGCACTTCTAAATTATATAAAGAAAAACATAGAGAGGTAAATATGAAAAAAGAAAAAAAAGAAAAAAAAGAAAAAGATTGTGCATGCAACGAAAAATGTGAATGTGAAGAATGTCAATGTGATGATTGTCAATGTGATGATTGTCAATGTGATGATTGTAATTGCGATGAATGTTCTTGTGAAGATGTTGTAAATGAAATAAATGAACTAAATAAAACAGTTGCGGATCTTGAAGAAAAATTAAAAGTAGCTGAAAACAACTTATTAAAAGAAAAAGCGGAAACAATCAATTATCGCAAAAGAAAAGATGAAGAAGTTGCCAAAATGTTAAAGTATTGTAATGAAGACTTAATTGAACAAATACTTCCAGTTTTGGATAATTTCGAAAGAGCTGTCAAATTAGATGACAATGATTTAAATGATGAACTATCAAAATTCTTAAAAGGATTTAAAATGGTATGGTGTAATCTAGAAGAAACATTAAAAAAATTTGGTGTTAAACCTATAGATGGAAGCAGTAAACCATTTGATTCTAATTACCATGAAGCAATACTTACAGAAAAAATAGAAGGAGTAGAACCCGGAATAGTAATAGAAGTATTACAAAAAGGATATCTCCTAAAAGATAAAGTTATTAGACACGCTAAAGTTAAAGTTAGCGCTTAAAAGAAAGGAAATGATATATATGAGTAAAACAATAGGAATTGATTTAGGTACAACAAACAGTTGTGTTTGTGTATATGAAGGTGGCGAAGCAAAAGTTATTGCCAATGCCGAAGGAGAAAGAACAACACCATCAGTAGTTGCCTTTAAAGGAAATGATATTATAGTTGGTGCTGCTGCTAAAAGACAAGCAATAACTAATCCAAATACAATCTCATCAATTAAAAGATTAATGGGAACAAATGAAAAAGTAGAAGTAAACGGAAAGAAATATTCTCCAGAAGAAATAAGTGCAATGATTCTATCCGATTTAAAGAAAACAGCTGAAAGTTATTTAGGAACAACAGTAAATAAAGCAGTAATTACAGTACCAGCATACTTTAATGATGCACAAAGACAAGCAACTAAAAATGCCGGAAAAATTGCAGGATTAGAAGTAGAAAGAATTATCAACGAACCAACAGCAGCTGCACTTGCTTATGGACTAGATAAAGATAATAATGAAACAGTACTTGTATTTGATTTAGGTGGCGGTACATTCGATGTATCAATACTTGAATTAGGTGATGGTGTATTTGAAGTTAAATCTACAAGTGGTAATAACCATTTAGGTGGTGATGACTTCGATAAAAGAATAATGGATTACCTAGTATCTGAATTTAAAAAAGAAAATGGAATTGATTTATCAACAGATAAAATGGCAATGCAAAGATTAAAAGATGCAGCCGAAAAAGCTAAAAAAGACTTATCTGGCGTAACAAGTACACAAATCTCATTACCATTTATATCTCAAGGAGAAAATGGCCCATTACACCTAGATTTAACATTAACACGTGCAAAATTTGAAGAATTAGTAGATGATCTATTAGAATCAACATTAATTCCAGTGAGAAATGCTTTGAAAGATGCTGGCTTAAAAGCAAGCGATATCAATAAAGTATTATTAGTAGGTGGATCTACTCGTATTCCAAAAGTACAAGAAATTGTAAAAAGAGAATTAGGAAAAGAACCAAGTAAAGGCGTAAACCCTGATGAAGTAGTCGCAATGGGAGCTGCTATTCAAGGTGGTGTATTAACAGGAGATGTTAATGATATCGTATTACTAGATGTAACACCATTATCATTAGGACTTGAAACATTGGGTGGAGTAATGACTGTATTAATACCAAGAAATACAACTATTCCAACAAGTAAATCACAAGTATTCTCAACAGCAGCAGATAATCAACCAGCTGTAGATATTCACGTATTACAAGGTGAAAGACCTATGGCAAATGACAATAAAACACTTGGAAGATTCCAATTAACAGATATTCCACCAGCACCAAGAGGAATTCCACAAATTGAAGTAACATTCGATATTGATGCTAATGGTATCGTTAATGTAAAAGCTAAAGATATGGGAACTGGAAAAGAACAAAAAATCACTATTACATCTTCAACAGGATTATCAGATGAAGAAATCGATAAAATGGTAAAAGAAGCAGAAGCTAATAAAGAAGCAGATAACAAACGTAAAGAAGAAGCAGATGCACGTAATGAAGCAGAACAAACAATATTTGCAACTGAAAAAGCTATTAAAGATTTAGGCGATAAATGTGATTCATCATTAAAAGAAAAAGCAGAAAACGAAATCAAAGATTTAAGAGATGCTTTAACTAAAAATGATGTAGAAGAAATCAAAAATAAAACTAAATCCTTAAATGAAACAGCAATGAGTTTGGCAACAAAAGTTTACGAACAAGCACAAAATAATCAAAATACTGCTAATACTCAAGCTGAAGAAAAAAACGAAAAAAATGATGGTGTAGTTGACGCTGAATATGAAGAAAAATAAAAGAAGTTCTGGTTTATACCAGAACTTACTTTTTGAAAGGAAAATATGATTGAATCAAGAGAAAAAATAGATAAAAAATATAAGTGGAATTTAGAAAAAATATATAAAACAAATGAAGATTTTATAGAAGAATTAGAGTATATTACTAAAAAACAAGAAGATATTGCAAAATATAAAGGAATAATTTTAAAATCAAGTGAAAACCTTTATAATTTATTAAAAGATATGAATGATTATGATATGATTTTATCAAAATTATATGTATATGCTAAAATGCGTTTAGATGAAGATTCAAACAAAAATATATATAAAGACTATGTTGGAAGAATTGAAAATACATTAACACGTTTTAGTACTCTTACATCTTTTATTCAACCAGAATTATTAAACTCTGATTATGAATTAGTACTAAAATATATTTTAGAAAATGATAAATTAGAAACATATAAAAAACTATTACAAGATATTTATAGATATAAAAGTCATACATTAACAAATAAAGAAGAACATATACTTGCATCATTATCAAAAGTATTAAATTTAAGTGAACAAACAGCTTATTATTTAAGAAATGCGGATATGAAATTTGGCAAAATAATAGATGAAAATGGGAAAAAACAAGAATTAACAGATTCTAATTATTCAATCTATATAAAATCTAAAAATCGTAAGGTAAGAAGAAGTGCTTTTAAAGAAATGTTTAAAACATATAAATCACTTGTAAATACTTATGCAAGTTTACTAGGAGGAACAGTTGAATTAAATAATGAAACAGCTAAATTAAGAAAATATAATTCCTCTTTAGAAATGTCACTTTATAATGATGATATAGATGTTGAATTATATGACAAATTAATTAAAGATGTTCATAAAGGATTACCATTTTTGTTTAAATATTATAAACTAAAAAAACAAGTATTAAATGTTAATGAATTACATATATATGATGTATATGCTGAATTATCGGAAAAATCAGATAAAAAATATGAATATGAAGAAGCAAAAGAAATAATAAAAAAGGCATTAAGTGTATTTGGTGATGAATATATAAGTATCATAGATAAAGCCTTTTCTGAAAATTGGATTGACGTATTTGAAAACAAAGGGAAAAAATCAGGAGCATATTCATGGGGAGCATACACAACAGATCCATATATATTAACAAATTATAATTATGACTATAATAGTGTTTCTACACTTGCTCATGAATTAGGCCATTCAGTTCATTCTTATCTATCAAACCATAATAATACATACCATGAATCAGGTTATCCAATATTTTTAGCAGAAATAGCGTCCACAGTAAATGAACTATTACTTGCATATTATATATTAGATAATACAAATGATATTAATGAAAAAAAATACATAATTAGTAATATGCTTGAACTTTATAGAGCCACTATATATCGTCAAACAATGTTTGCTGAATTTGAAAAAGAAATTCATGAAAAAAATATGCAAGGATTAGTTTTAACAAGTGAAACATTATCAGATATTTACTATGATAAAATAAAAACTTACTTTGCTAAAAACATCAAAATTGATGAAGAAATTAAATATGAATGGGCAAGAATTCCACATTTCTATGATTCATTTTATGTATATAAATATGCAACAGGATTATCAATTGCAAGTTATATAGTAAAAAGAATAAGATCTAATGATACAGAATTTAAAAACAAGTATATTAACCTTTTAAAAAGTGGTGGAAAAGATTATCCACTAGAATTATTAAAAAAATGTGATATAGATGTCTTAAATGATAATATAGTATATGAAGCTTTAGAATCATTTAATGAATTAATTGATAAGGAGTATGTTTATGAAAAAAGATTATTATGAAGTCTTAGGCATATCTAAAACAGCAACTGATGCAGAAATAAAAAGTGCCTTTAGAAAAATGGCAAAACAATATCATCCAGATATAAATAAAGCACCAGATGCAGCAGAAAAATTTAAAGAAGCCCAAGAAGCATATGCCGTTTTATCCGATCCAAACAAAAGAAAACAATATGATCAATACGGTCATGCAGCATTTGACAATAACGGCTCAACAGGAGGTTATGATTTTTCTGGCTTTGATTTTTCTGATATTTTCTCTGACCTTTTTGGAAGTTCTTTTGGCGGATTTAATTTTGGTGGAAGAACTAATACATCAAGAGGAAGTCGTAAAGGTGAAGACAATTTAGTAAGAGTTAACTTAACATTTTTAGAAGCAATTAATGGCTGTAAAAAAACAATTAAAGTTGCAACAACTGAATTATGCCCAGACTGCAATGGTAAAGGCGGATTAGGAGAAAAAACATGTTCAGTATGTCATGGAAGTGGAACTGTTACAAGTGAACAAAGATCATTATTTGGATCATTTATGACAAGAACAACATGTGATAATTGCCATGGGAAAGGAACAACTTACGAAAAAAATTGTACAACATGTCGTGGAACAGGTAAAATAAACAAAACAAAAGAAATAGAAGTAAAAGTTCCGGCAGGTGTTGATAATGGTAATCAATTAAGAATAGCTGGAAAAGGTGGAGCGGGTTATAACGGTGGCCCAAATGGAGATTTATACATTGAATTCACTGTTGAAGAACATCCAATTTTCGAAAGAGAAGAAGATGATATATATTTATTTTTACCAATTACTATTGTAGATTGTGTACTTGGGTGCAAAAAGGATATTCCAACACTTGAAGGAACAATTAAATTAACTATTCCCGAAAATTCCAAAACAGGTGATAAATTAAGAATAAAAGGAAAAGGTATAACTAATGTTAATACAGGTAAAAAAGGAGATATGTATGTTGTCTTAAATATTTTACCACCAACAAAAATAACAAGAGAACAAAAAACACTACTAGAAAAATTAAGAGAAACAGATTTAGAAGATAATAAAGAATTCAAAAAAATAAGAGAATATTTATAATCTTCTTTTTTTTTTTACAAAAAAATGCTATACTATATTTAGATTAAAAAGCGGAGGACATTATGAAAATAAAAGCTGAAAAAAAAGATTGGATAAAATTTATTGTTATATCAATTGCCTTATTTTATTTATCAACATTAATTGTTGAAAATTTAGCAAACTGGGCTAGTTATGGAATAGTTGAACCATATATATGGCTATTTCCATACCATATTTATATGCCAGTTAGATTAATAGGAAGTATTTTACTTTTTATAGTGTTAATGATATGGATATTAACAAGTGTAAGTTCATTAATTTTTGATAAAGAAAAAGGAATAGGATTTGCTGTTAAGAAAAAGGAAAGCGATGGCTATTCTCATTGGGCAAAAGAAAAAGAAATTAAAGAACAATTAAAAATGGTTAAAGTAACTGATGAAAAAATGAAATATGGTGGTTTGCCTTTAATAAACAATGGCAAAGAAATATATGTTGATGATGGTGAATCCCATTCATTAATAATTGGTTCTACAGGTAGTGGTAAAACACAATATATGGTTTTACCAGCAGTTAAAATACTTGCTCGAAAAGGCGAATCAATGATTATAACCGATCCTAAAGGTGAAATATATGAAGAAACAGCAGAAATGCTAAAAGAAAAAGGTTATAATATTGTTTTATTAAATTTCCGTGAACCGCAAAAAGGTAATTCATGGAATCCATTAAATTTGCCTTATTCATTATACAAAGAAGGAAACAAAGATAAAGCAATTGAATTATTAGACGATTTAGCAGCTAATATTTTGTATGATGAAAAAGCTCAAAATCAAGATCCATTTTGGGAAAAATCATCAGCTGATTATTTTTCTGGTTTAGCATTAGGTTTATTTGATGATGCATCACCAGATGAAATAAATTTAAACAGTATTAACCTAATGAGTACAATAGGTGAAGAAAGATGTGGAGCATCAACATACATTAAAGAATATTTTTCAACAAAAGATGCAGCTAGCAGTGCTTATGTAAATGCAAGTAGTGTTTTAATGGCACCATCAGAAACAAAAGGTGGTATTCTTGCTGTATTTAAACAAAAAGTAAAATTATTTACATCAAGAGAAGTATTATCAGAAATGCTTGCTCATAATGACTTTGATATGAAAGATATTGGAAGACAAAAAACAGCAGTATTTATAGTTATACAAGATGAAAAGAAAACATATCATTCATTAGTTACAATATTTATAAAACAATGTTATGAAACATTAATTGATGTAGCTCAAGAATCGGGGGGAAAGTTACCTTTTAGAACAAACTTTATTCTTGATGAATTTCAAAATATGCCTCCTTTAAAGGATATTACTACTATGGTTGCGGCAGCACGTTCTAGAAGAATTAGACTTACTATGATTATACAAAATTTTGCGGGTCTTGATGCTACTTATTCAAAAGAAGTTGCACAAACTATACGTAGTAACTGTAATAATTTACTTTATTTACTTACTACAGAACTTGCAGCATTAAAGGAAATAAGTGAACTTTGTGGTGAAGTTAAGGTAAAGGTAGGAAAAGGAGATAAAGAACATGAGGAAAATAGACCTTTAGTAACTGTTTCTGATTTACAAAAAATGAAACAGTTTGAAGCAATTATTATTAGAGTAAGACAAAGTCCATTTAGAACTAGATTAAAACCAAACTTTGAAATTGATTGGAATATTCCAAACTTGAATGCTGATCCATTTATTCAAAGAGAAAGAAAGGAAGTACAAAAATTTAATATTAAAGAATTTGTAAAAGAAAAGAAAAAAGATAGTTTTATGGATTCTATTGGTGGTAATTCTTTTATGGGTGGCGTTAATCCAGGTTCATTTGGAGGTATGAATCCTAATTTATTCGGAGGATCTAATCCTAATTTATTTGCTACTCAAGGTAATGTTAGTGATACAAAACCAAATAATAATTTTAATATAGATGATATTGTTAAGAAAATAGATCAAAAAATTGCAGAACTTGAAGAGGAAGAAAGACGAGAACAAGAAGAACAAAAGAAAAAGCAACAACAAGCTAATTTGGAAAATAATGTCTCAAAAGATGTTAAAAATTCCTCTGATAATGTACAAAATGGTGGAATTTCTCCGACTCCTCAGACTAATTCAAATGTTTCTGATATTTATAAAAAGACAGTTACGGATGATCAATTCTTTGATGATTTCTTTGACGAATAACATTTAATAAATACTCTCATATAATGTATTATGGGGGTATTTTATGTATAAAAGTATAAGTACGGATGAGCTAAAAGGTCTTATTGGAAGGATTAATATTATTGATATCAGAGATAGTTATTTATTTAATAATGGTAATATTCCTACTAGTAAGAATGTTCCGGTTAATTTTTTACTTTTTAGTCCTGATAATTATATGAAGAAAGATACTGTTTATTATATATATTGCATGTATGGAATACAAAGTACAAAAGCTTGTCAACAACTTGCTTCGAAGGGATATAATGTTGTTAATGTTACTGGAGGATATAATAGTTATAAGAATTAGTGTTTAGATTATTATCTAGGCACTTTTTAAAAAAAATGCAATTCTATATAAAATAAAGATTTCAAAAAATATTCGTTA
>ERZ824600.2149-NODE-2149-length-21901-cov-3.767372_pt1 | contig 21901 bp, 20 predicted proteins | sample MGYA00519933_ERZ824600 | MGnify/ENA primary metagenome ERZ824600 (study PRJEB31778, sample SAMEA3449178) | human gut metagenome | biome: human gut; feature: human-associated habitat; material: faeces | place: United Kingdom | collected 2010/2012 ... | reverse complement strand
CTGCCGGTGTGCCTATCGTATTCGCTATCAATAAGATTGACAAGCCGACCGCTAATCCCGATAAGATTAAGGAAGAACTGGCTGCCATGAACTTCCTCGTTGAGGAATGGGGCGGTAAGTACCAGTCTCAGGATATTTCAGCCAAGAAAGGTATCGGCGTAAGCGATTTGATGGAGAAAGTATTGCTGGAAGCCGAAATGCTGGAACTGAAAGCAAACCCCGACCGTCGCGCTACCGGTTCCATCATCGAGTCCTCATTGGATAAGGGGCGTGGTTATGTGGCTACGGTACTCGTGTCCAACGGTACTTTGAAGATGGGCGATATTGTGCTTGCAGGTACAAGCTACGGTAAGGTGAAAGCCATGTTTAACGAACGTAACCAGCGCATGAAAGAGGCAGGTCCTTCGGAACCGGCTTTGATTCTCGGCCTGAACGGTGCGCCGGCTGCAGGCGATACATTCCATGTAATCGAGACTGAACAGGAAGCACGTGAAATTGCCAACAAGCGCGAACAGTTGCAGCGTGAGCAAGGTCTGCGTACACAGAAGATGCTGACGCTGGATGAAGTGGGCCGCCGTTTGGCATTGGGTGACTTCCACGAGCTGAATATCATCGTGAAAGGTGACGTGGACGGCTCCGTTGAAGCGTTGAGCGACTCGTTGATTAAGCTGTCTACCGAACAGGTACAGGTAAACGTTATTCACAAAGGCGTCGGCGCTATCTCCGAATCGGATGTATCTCTGGCTGCCGCTTCGGATGCGATTATCGTAGGATTCCAGGTTCGTCCTTCGGGTGCTGCCGCCAAACTGGCAGAGCAGGAAGGTGTGGACATCCGCAAGTACTCTGTCATCTACGATGCCATTGAAGAGGTGAAGGCTGCTATGGAAGGTATGCTGGCGCCGACTTTGAAGGAACAGGTGACGGCCACTATCGAGGTGCGCGAGGTATTCAACATTACCAAAGTGGGTCTTGTGGCAGGTGCCATGGTGAAGACCGGAAAGGTGAAACGCAGCGACAAGGCCCGTCTGATTCGCGACGGCATTGTTATCTTCACAGGAAATATCAATGCATTGAAGCGCTTCAAGGACGATGTGAAGGAAGTTGGAACGAACTTCGAATGCGGTATCAGCCTGACAAACTGCAACGACATCAAGGTAGGAGACATCATCGAATCTTACGAAGAAGTGGAGGTAAAGCAGACTCTGTAAGCAATATATAAAAAATCTTCAGGCGCGGATTACACGGATTTCACGGATTGGTTAAGAAAAACCGTGTTTGTCCGTGTAATCCGCGCCTTTTTAATATAGTTATGGCTGTTGTAGATAGTATAATCTTGGTAATAATCGGTGCCGGAGCGCTTGTAGGTTTTATAAAAGGTTTTGTAAAGCAGTTGGCTACCTTGTTGGGACTGGTTGCCGGTCTGGTGGCGGCAAAGGCTTTGTATGCTTCCGTTGCCGAGAAAGTGTTTTCCAGGATTACCGATTCAATGACAGTGGCGCAAGTGCTGGCATTCATTGCTATCTGGGTAGCGGTGCCTCTGGCTTTTGCGTTGATAGCTTCGCTGCTGACGAAGGCGATGGAAGCCGTGTCGCTCGGTTGGCTGAACCGTTGGCTGGGTTCCGGGCTGGGAGCGCTGAAAGCACTTCTGCTGGTGAGTTTGCTGGTGGGCGTTATAGAATTTATAGATTCGGACAATACGCTGCTCAGTCAAACAAAAAAGAAAGAATCGGTGTTATATTATCCCATGAAGTCATTTGCCGGAATATTCTTTCCTGCAGCAAAGGCTGTTACGGAACAGATTGTGAATGGAGATGTGGTTTGATTCGTAACTTGTAATTTTATAATTATAGAAACAATGCAACAAGAAGAACCCAATAAATATGTAAAGGAACTCACTCAGGAGAAGTACAAGTACGGTTTTACGACCGACGTGCACACAGACATCATCGAGCGTGGTTTGAATGAAGATGTGGTGCGGCTGATTTCCGAGAAAAAAGGAGAACCCGAGTGGTTGCTGGAGTTCCGCCTGAAAGCGTACCGCCATTGGCTGACGCTGGAGATGCCTGCATGGGCGCATCTCCGTATTCCTGAAATAGACTATCAGTCTATCTCATACTATGCCGACCCTACCAAGAAGAAGGACGGACCCAAGAGCATGGACGAGGTAGACCCGGAGCTGGTCAAGACATTCAATAAACTGGGCATTCCTCTGGAAGAGCAGATGGCACTTAGCGGTATGGCGGTGGATGCCGTGATGGACTCTGTATCCGTAAAGACTACCTTTAAGGAGACGCTTATGGAGAAAGGCATCATCTTCTGTTCGTTCAGCGAAGCAGTGCGCGAACATCCTGATTTGGTACAGAAGTACTTGGGCTCGGTAGTGGGCTATCGCGACAACTTCTTTGCGGCACTGAACTCTGCGGTGTTCTCCGACGGTTCTTTCGTCTATATTCCAAAAGGGGTACGTTGTCCGATGGAGTTGTCCACTTACTTCCGTATCAATGCCCGCAATACCGGACAGTTTGAAAGAACGTTGATTGTGGCGGATGATGATTCATACGTTTCCTACCTGGAGGGGTGTACGGCGCCGATGCGTGACGAAAACCAACTGCATGCCGCCATTGTGGAGATTGTGGTGCACGACCGTGCGGAAGTGAAGTACAGCACTGTCCAGAACTGGTATCCGGGTGATGCCGAAGGCAAAGGCGGCGTGTATAATTTCGTAACGAAACGCGGACACTGCAAAGGGGTAAATAGCAAACTGTCCTGGACGCAGGTGGAAACCGGTTCGGCCATTACCTGGAAATATCCGTCCTGCATCCTTTCGGGCGATAACTCCACGGCAGAGTTTTACAGCGTGGCGGTAACCAATAATTACCAGCAGGCAGATACCGGTACGAAGATGATTCATCTCGGAAAGAATACCCGCAGCACTATCGTCAGCAAAGGTATCTCCGCCGGACGGAGCGAAAACTCTTACCGCGGTCTGGTGCGCGTTGCCCAAAAAGCGGACAATGCCCGTAACTATAGCCAGTGCGACTCCTTGCTGCTGGGCGATAAGTGCGGTGCGCATACGTTCCCTTACATGGATATCCATAACGAGACGGCCATTGTAGAGCACGAGGCAACCACCAGCAAGATTAGCGAAGACCAGATATTCTATTGTAACCAGCGCGGCATTTCTACGGAAGATGCCGTAGGACTGATTGTGAACGGTTATGCAAAGGAAGTGCTCAACAAGCTGCCTATGGAGTTTGCCGTAGAGGCGCAGAAATTGTTGGCGATTTCACTCGAGGGAAGCGTAGGATAGCTATTGGAATTCAAAATTAAAAATTAAATATCATGTTAGAGATAAAAGACCTGCATGCCAGCATCAATGGCAAAGAGATATTGAAAGGCATCAACCTCACGATCCGCGACGGTGAGGTGCATGCCCTGATGGGACAGAACGGAGCCGGAAAGAGTACACTGAGCAATGTGCTGGTGGGACATCCTGCATACGAGGTGACACGCGGTACGGTAACTTTCAACGGTAAGGACCTTTTGGCTATGAGTCCCGAAGACCGTGCCCATGAAGGTATTTTCCTTTCGTTCCAGACACCGGTGGAGATACCGGGAGTTTCGATGGTGAACTTTATGCGTGCCGCTGTCAACGAACAGCGTAAATACCGCCATCTGCCCGCCCTGTCTGCCAGCGAATTCTTGAAACTGATGCGCGAGAAACGCGCCATTGTCGAACTGGACAACAAACTTGCCAACCGTAGCGTGAACGAAGGCTTCAGCGGCGGTGAGAAGAAACGCAACGAAATCTTCCAAATGGCTATGCTGGAACCTACTTTCGCCATTCTCGACGAAACGGATTCCGGCCTTGATGTAGATGCTTTGCGCATTGTAGCCGATGGCTTCAACAAACTGAAGACTCCCCAGACCAGCGCAATGGTCATCACCCACTACCAACGCCTGCTGGACTATCTGAAACCGGATACCGTCCATGTACTGCTTGGCGGACGCATCGTGAAGACGGGCGGCCCCGAACTGGCTAAGGAGATTGAAGCACGCGGCTTCGATTGGATTAAGAAAGAAGCGAGTGAATTATAAATTATGGATTATGAATTATGAATTATCCTGCGACATGATGATGCGCAGCCCGTTCATAATTATAATTCAAAACTCATAATCAGATAACATGAGTGTAGAGCAACAATATATAGACCTTTTCTCCCAAACGGAGGCGATGATATGCCGTCATAGCGCCGAAGCGCTGAATGCTCCGCGTGCCGCTGCATTTGCCGACTTCGAGCGGCTTGGCTTTCCTACCCGTAAGACGGAGAAATATAAATATACCGATGTCAGCAAGTTCTTTGAACCCGATTACGGACTGAACCTGAACCGGTTGGAAATTCCGGTTAATCCCTACGAAGTATTCAAGTGTGATGTGCCGAATATGAGCACCTCCCTTTACTTTGTTGTGAATGATGCTTTCTATAACAAGGCTTTGCCGAAGTCGCATTTGCCTGAAGGCGTTATCTTCGGTAGCCTCAAGGAAATGGCGGAACAGCGTCCGGAGCTGGTAAAGAAGTACTACGGTAAGCTGGCAGATACTTCCAAAGATGGAGTGACGGCTTTCAATACTGCCTTTGCGCAGGACGGCGTATTGCTGTATGTTCCCAAGAACGTGGTGGTGGAGAAACCTATCCAGTTGGTGAACATTCTGCGCGGCGATGTCAACTTTATGGTGAACCGCCGTGTGCTTATCATTTTGGAAGAGGGTGCGCAAGCCCGTCTTCTGGCATGCGACCACGCCATGGACAGTGTGAATTTCCTTGCTACGCAAGTGGTAGAGGTATTCGTCGGGGAGAACGCCACTTTCGACTTCTATGAACTGGAGGAGACGCATACCAGTACGGTACGCATCAGCAGTTTGTATGTCAGACAAGAAGCTAACAGCAACGTTTTGCTGAACGGAATGACTTTGCATAACGGTACTACCCGTAATACAACCGAAGTTACGCTTGCCGGCGAAGGTGCTGAACTGAACCTTTGCGGGATGGCTGTTGCGGATAAGAACCAGCATGTGGACAACAATACCACCATAGACCATGCAGTGCCCAACTGTACCAGCAACGAACTCTTTAAGTATGTGCTCGACGACCAGTCTGTCGGTGCTTTTGCAGGCCTGGTACTGGTACGTCCGGGTGCACAGCATACGAGTTCCCAGCAAACGAACCGTAATCTTTGCGCCACTCGCGAAGCGCATATGTATACCCAGCCGCAACTGGAGATTTATGCCGATGATGTGAAGTGCAGTCATGGCGCTACGGTAGGCCAGCTCGATGAAAGCGCCCTGTTCTATATGCAGCAGCGCGGCATCTCCGTGCATGAGGCACGTTTGCTGCTGATGTTCGCTTTTGTAAACGAGGTGATTGATACAATCCGCCTGGATGCCTTGAAAGACCGTCTGCACCTGCTGGTGGAGAAACGTTTCCGCGGTGAACTGAACAAATGCCGCGGGTGTGCAATATGTAAATAATGGAGAATTATGAATGAAGAATTGCCATGCGGGTACTGATGCTGCGCAGCTTATTCTTCATTCATAATTCATAATTTAAAAGATATGGACCTTCAAAAGATAAGAGCTGATTTTCCGATACTTTCCCGTGAGGTATATGGTAAGCCGTTGGTTTACTTGGATAACGGTGCGACTACGCAGAAACCCCGTCAGGTGGTGGATGCCATTACGGATGAGTACTATTCGGTCAATGCCAATGTGCATCGCGGTGTGCATTTCCTTTCGCAGCAGGCTACGGAGTTGCACGAGGCATCTCGCGAGACGGTACGGAAGTTCATCCATGCCGGCAGTACGAATGAAATCATCTTTACCCGCGGCACGACGGAAAGTATCAATCTGTTTGTGTCCAGCTTCGGTGAGGAGTTTATGCAGGAGGGGGATGAGGTGATTCTCTCCGTCATGGAACATCACAGCAACATCGTTCCCTGGCAATTGCTGGCTGCCAAAAGAGGGATTGCCATTAAAGTTATCCCGATGAATGACAGAGGCGAACTTTTGTTGGACGAGTACAAACAGTTGTTTTCCGAACGTACGAAGATTGTCAGCGTAGCCCATGTATCCAATGTGTTGGGTACGGTGAATCCCGTAAAGGAGATGATACGCTATGCCCACGGGAAAGGCGTTCCCGTGCTTGTGGACGGAGCCCAGTCCATTCCGCACATGCCGGTGGATGTGCAGGATTTGGATGCGGATTTCTACGTTTTTTCCGGTCACAAGGTGTACGGTCCTACCGGTGTGGGCGTGCTTTACGGTAAAGAAGAATGGCTCGATAAGATGCCCCCCTATCAGGGTGGCGGCGAAATGATACAGCACGTATCGTTCGAACGGACTACTTTCAATGAACTTCCTTTCAAGTTCGAGGCGGGAACACCCGATTATATCGGTACGACAGGGCTTGCCAAAGCGTTGGATTACGTTTCTGCCATCGGTATGGAGAAGATTGCCGCCCATGAACATGAACTGACTACATATGCCATGACACGTTTGAAAGAGATTCCCGGTATGCGCATCTTCGGTGAGGCCGAAGAGAAAGGGAGTGTTATCTCTTTCCTCGTAGGCGATATTCACCATTTCGATATGGGCACTTTGCTCGACCGTCTGGGCATTGCCGTACGTACGGGGCATCACTGCGCACAACCGTTGATGCAGCGTCTCGGCATTGAAGGAACGGTGCGTGCTTCATTTGGTCTGTATAATACGAAAGAGGAGATAGATATATTGGCAGCGGGCATAGAGCGTGTGAGCCGTATGTTTTGATGCTTGCCGGATGAAATTGCGTATTTAATTTTTTTTTTGACTATTGCTGCAACTTTTCTTCCTCTTTGTGCGTCTGATAAGTTGCAGCTAACTTAAAAATAAAGATTATGTTAATAACAACGACTTCAGTGATTGAGGGTGCAAAGATAACCCGTTATTATGGCATCGTATCCGGTGAAACAATTATCGGTGCCAATGTATTCCGTGACTTTTTTGCCAGTATCCGCGATGTGGTAGGCGGACGCAGCGGTTCGTACGAGGAAGTGCTTCGTGAGGCTAAAGATACGGCGCTTCGCGAGATGCAGGAACAAGCCCGTTTGTTGGGCGCTAATGCTGTGATTGGCGTTGACCTTGATTACGAAACGGTAGGCGGCAGCGGCAGTATGCTGATGGTGACTGCTTGCGGTACGGCTGTGACGGTAGAATAAAGAGAGTGCGGCAAAATAAAAAACGCTTGCGGTTTATTTCTTTCAGGCACGGAATTACACAGGATTTCACGGAAAAGAATAAAGTTAATCCGTGAAATCCTGTGTAATTCCGTGTCTGAAGGAAATCATCAAGTACGTTCTGATATATTCTTTTGTTTTCCAGTCTTTGGCATAAATTCGGTTAATCGTTTGCTTCTTTCATTTCAAATCAATACTTTTAAGCTTTCGTTCAACCTTTTAATACGATTTATGCTATGGACCAATTGCTTTTCTGGCTGGTACCGGCCGCTTCCGTTCTGGCACTTTGCTTTGCCTGGTATTTCCATCGTCAGATGATGAAAGAGAGTGAGGGAACTCCTCAAATGGTTAAGATTGCCGCTGCTGTGCGCAAAGGCGCCATGTCCTATCTCCGTCAGCAATATAAGATTGTGGGATGGGTGTTTCTGGGACTGGTAATTCTCTTCTCGATTATGGCTTACGGTTTCGGAGTGCAGAACTCCTGGGTTCCGATAGCTTTCCTCACAGGCGGATTCTTCTCCGGCCTTTCCGGATTTCTCGGTATGAAGACGGCCACGTATGCCTCGGCGCGTACGGCAAACGCCGCCCGTAACTCATTGAATGCAGGTTTGCGCATCGCTTTCCGCAGCGGTGCGGTAATGGGGCTGGTTGTAGTGGGGCTTGGCCTGCTCGATATTTCCTTCTGGTATCTGCTGCTCAATGCGGTTATCCCTGTGGATGTGATGACACCCACTCATAAACTTTGTATTATCACCACTACGATGCTGACGTTCGGTATGGGAGCTTCCACACAGGCGTTGTTTGCACGCGTGGGCGGCGGTATCTATACGAAAGCCGCCGATGTAGGTGCCGACCTTGTGGGCAAAGTGGAAGCCGGCATCCCCGAAGATGATCCCCGCAATCCCGCAACCATTGCCGACAATGTAGGCGATAACGTGGGCGACGTTGCCGGTATGGGGGCCGACCTTTACGAGAGTTATTGCGGCTCCATTCTTGCTACGGCGGCTCTTGGTGCAGCCGCTTTTATCCATTCGGGGGATACGCTGATGCAGTTCAAAGCCGTCATTGCCCCGATGCTGATAGCCGCTGTGGGGATTATCCTTTCCATTATAGGCATCTTCTCCGTGCGTACCAAGGAGAATGCCGGGATGAAAGACCTGCTGAACTCCCTTGCTTTCGGTACGAACCTGAGTTCGGTGCTGATAGTCGTTGCCACTTTCCTTATCCTTTGGCTGTTGAAGCTGGACAACTGGGTGTGGATATCCTGCTCGGTGGTTGTGGGGCTGGTGGTAGGCATCGTTATCGGTCGTTCCACGGAATACTATACTTCCCAATCCTACCGTCCTACCCGGAAACTGAGTGAGAGCGGCAAGACGGGGCCGGCTACTGTCATTATCTCGGGTATCGGTCTGGGTATGCTCTCTACTGCCATTCCGGTAATTGCCGTAGTGGTGGGCATCATTGCTTCCTATCTTTTTGCTTCCGGTTTCGACTTTGCCAATGTAGGTTTGGGACTTTACGGCATCGGTATCGCTGCCGTAGGCATGCTTTCCACGTTGGGCATTACACTGGCCACGGACGCTTACGGTCCTATCGCCGACAATGCCGGCGGCAATGCGGAAATGTCCGGTCTGGGCGAGGAGGTGCGTAAGCGTACCGATGCGCTCGATTCTTTGGGCAATACGACAGCCGCTACGGGTAAGGGCTTTGCCATCGGTTCGGCTGCATTGACGGGACTTGCCCTGCTTGCATCCTACATCGAGGAAATCCGTATCGGACTGACCCGTCTGGGCACTACCGACATCTTTGTGGGCGGTGAAGCGGTGTCCGTACAAGATGCCACTTTCTTCGATTTCATGCACCACTACGATGTAACGTTGATGAATCCCAAAGTTCTTTCGGGTATGTTCCTCGGTTCGATGATGGCTTTCCTGTTCTGCGGACTGACGATGAATGCCGTAGGTCGTGCCGCTGCCCATATGGAGGATGAAGTACGCCGCCAGTTCCGCGAGATAAAGGGTATCCTTACAGGTGAGGCCGAACCCGATTATGAACGTTGTGTAGCCATCTCCACGAAAGGCGCGCAACGTGAAATGGTAGTTCCCTCGCTGATAGCAATCATTGCTCCCATCCTGACCGGACTTGTCTTCGGTGTTCCCGGTGTGTTGGGACTGCTTATCGGCGGACTTAGCAGCGGATTCGTACTTGCTATCTTTATGGCGAATGCCGGTGGTGCGTGGGACAATGCCAAGAAGTATGTCGAGGAAGGCAATTTCGGCGGCAAAGGTAGCGAAGTGCATAAAGCCACGGTTGTAGGCGATACGGTAGGCGACCCGTTTAAGGATACTTCCGGTCCGAGCCTTAATATCCTTATCAAACTGATGAGCATGGTGGCCATTGTTATGGCGGGGCTGACTGTGGCTTGGAGCCTGTTCTAAACATACACGCTTCGTTCCGTAAGACAAAATCATTCATCCTGTGAGACGGATTTATTCATCTCACGGGATGATTTTTGTCGTTTCGCGGGACGAATATATTTGTCTCATGGGATGGATTTATCACGATAATATCCTAATTTCTACGTTCGAAGCAGCGCTTTGTCTGTAATCACCTATATCGAACAGAACAAGGTCACCAGAAACGGCACGCTGAAATCCACTACAAATCCGTGAAATATGGAGACTACGACAAACTGCTGTCCTGCGGTACGGGTGATTATCGGGAGTGTGGTATCCATCGTTGTGGCGCCGCCGGCAGAGATGGGAGCCAGGTTGCCGAACCAGCGTACCAGTAACGGTGCTGCCAGCAGGGTAAGTATCTCGCGGCTGATATTGGCGAGTAGGGCGATAGTTCCGAGTTCTGCTCCTTTGTATTCGGTAATGAAGATACTGGAGAGTGAATAATATCCGAATCCCGAACCTACGGCCAGGCAATCGGTCAGGGAACGGTGCGTCAGGATGAGGCTGACCGCTGCAGAGCCTGCCAGCGTGCCCAGTATCGTCATAATGGGCAGAAATACCAGCCGGGGATTGAGCGAACGGAAATTCTTCAATGTCTGCGGGTCGTTACCCACACTCAATCCTACACTGAACATCAGGGCGCAAAGTGCATAGAAGCTGACCTTGCTATCCATGACTGCATCAACGGGTATCAGGTGGAAAATTCCGCAAAGCGTACCCAAAACAAAGAAACCGATTATGATAAGGCTGCCTTTCATGCTGTTTTTCCTTTCTTCCTATATAAAGCTTTCCACAGCGCCCAGGCAGCAATGACACTGCCCAACGTACTGCCCAAGGTCAGTATCACGGCTTCGATGCCTATGGTGTGCAATCCTTTGATGATTTGCTCGTTGCCGCCAACTTCAATGCCGAGGATGAACAGCAGCGCCCAGATTAATACCGTGATGACAGTATGAATCTTATGTAAACTTCTTTTCCGTAAGAGATAGCCCAGCAACATTCCGGTGAGCATCAGTCCGATAATCGTAAACATCTCTGTTGTATTTTAATTTGCCGGCAAAGATAGTCATATTTATTCTCTTTAAAAATCCGGTTTACTTATGAAAAGGTTTATCTTTGCGCATTCTAATGTAGTGATGTATGCTGTTACCTTATTTAAATAAAGAACTGATAGAAGCGGGATGTGACGAAGCGGGGCGCGGCTGCCTTGCCGGTGCTGTCTATGCCGCAGCCGTTATTCTTCCCAAAGATTTCAAGAACGAACTGCTGAACGACTCCAAGCAACTGACCGAAAAACAGCGGTATGCCCTGCGCGAAGTCATTGAGAAAGAAGCGTTGGCATGGGCGGTGGGGATTGTTTCTCCCGGGGAAATAGATAAGATAAATATCCTCAATGCTTCTTTTCTTGCCATGCACCGTGCTGTTGACCGGTTGCAGCTACGTCCGCAACATTTGCTTATCGACGGCAACCGTTTCAAGAAATACCGGGACATTCCGCATACCACCGTTGTGAAAGGCGACGGCAAATACCTTTCCATTGCAGCTGCTTCCATTCTTGCCAAGACCTATCGCGACGATTATATGAACCGGCTGCACGAAGAGTTCCCTTATTACGACTGGAATCATAATAAGGGATATCCCACAAAGAAGCACCGTGCGGCTATTGCCGAACGGGGAACCACTCCTTATCACCGCATGACGTTCAATTTGCTGGGTGGCGGGCAGTTGGAGCTTCCTTTCCTATAATCTTTGTTCCAATAAGTCTATCCGTTTGGATAGCAGGTCGATGATTCTGGTGTTGGCCTTGATGAGTTCACGGAGGTCATTCAGGTCATATGCGCTGTCATTGTTGCTGTTGTTTTTGCAACTGTTGTCTGTATCCGGATTCATACTTTTGTCTATGTGGCTGAATAGACTTAACGCAGAGATACCCAGTACCTTTGCAATTTTGTCTAATCTTGTCAGTGTTAAATCCGTTTCACCATATTCAATCTTACAGTAGGCACTTGTAGAAAGATTTAGTTTTTCGCTCATTTGTTCTTGTGTCAGGTTCTTCTCCAAGCGTAGCAGCTGCAGTTGTTGTCCTGCGATTTTCTTTAGTTTTGTGTTCATTCTGATAGTATTTTGGTTAATAGTAGGTGTTTATTGGGTAAATATAATAAAATTAGTGTACATACGCAATATTAAAATGCGCTTATCTTTGTTAACGAAAAAAAAAGTTATCTGAGACGGATTGATAAGATGTGATATCATGATTAAGCAGATTGGAAACTGACTGTGAAGCGTATTTTCAGATTTAGTAAAAAGCTGTTCACAACTATCAATATTTTTTAGGCGAAAAGGGAGATTTACACATTTATTATAAACCCTGGAGCAGAAGTGCTATTTCTGTTTCACATTAAAAATTACAGGTTATGAAGAAATATTTATTGGTTTTATTGGGTCTGTTTGTTTTGACTACCACTACTTACTCTCAGGAATTAACGGAGAAAGAGAAAGCAAGACAAGAAAAAGAAGCACGAAAACAAGCAAAAGAGAATGCCAAGAAAGAAGCTAAATTGAAGAAAGCAGCCAAGAAGGATGCTAAAATAGCTGATTTGCGTGCAGATTATGAAGAATTTTTGGCAGAGTGGGAGCCTATCGAAGCCAATATAGGCATTGCGGAAGTTGATACATTTTTTATACACACGAATGAATTGTTTGCTTTGCTGCAACGGGTAGAAGAGAATACTGCTTTTATAGAGATGGTTCCCGAACCTTATTTTGATGAAGAAATGGGAGTGACGGATACAATTTGGAATGCCAAAAACAAGAATACAAACGAACCCATTGCCAAGAATGATGCGCTGAAAGTATATAGTATCGCTACTCTGAATCTTACAGAGGCTGCTGCCCGCGGAGTCTCCCTTACTGCTGAAAGCGTATCGGCACTGGCATCTCTGACTTCGGACCCATTGAAAGCATTGACAATCGGAAAGAAAGTGAAACAGGCAACAAAAGCTATTAAGATGTCTGTAAATGTAATTCCATTGATTCAGCGTAATATCAAAGAGAACACGGAGAAACTGAAGTATAAGAAAGCCAACGAGGGGCAGGAAGTGAAAGAAGAATAGTTGTAAACAAGGGACAGCACGATGAAAAAGATATATTTATTGTTTGTAATGCTTACTCTTGCTTTGGGTGTTTTTGCCCAAAGTAAGGGTAAGAACGCAATGACCTTACGTCTTGTAGATATAAAGGTTACGGACGGTACTTTGGTGAATATTGCCAAAGAGCAGGAGGCCAAAGGTAATACCAAGCCTATGGATATGATTCGTATCTATGAGGGGAATGTACGTGCCAAGCTGGATGAAGTGGCAAAGGCGAGCGGGCGTTTTGAGATATCCGATGAAAACGCATTGGAAGCCCTCACACGGGATGCAGAGGCCAGTCTGTTTATGAAGATGTCCAGAGCGGAAAAGATAGAGTACGTATCCTCCAAGCAGAATGACTATACGCTTTCCTGTGATATAAACAGTTGCCAGTTCACCCGCAGGGCAGGTGGAGCAGGTTATTCCTGTGTACTTCGCCTGAAAGTAAGCATCAGTGATGCGCGCGATTCTACGGCGGCAGCATTGATTTCGCGTGAGTTTATCAGCGATATCAAGAAAACCGCTATCCGTCCCAACCGGGACGCCGCTTGTCAGGAAGCTCTGGCTACTTTAACGGAGCCTTTGACGGACTTCTTTTTGAATAATATCCCGGTATACGGGCTTCTCAGCTACGAAGGAGATGAATATGTCATTACCTGCGGCGAGAGCCTGAATATAAGAAAAGGAGATCAGTTCCAGGTTTCTTTGATAAAATATAGTGGTGGGGAGCGTCAGAGCGAAGTGGTTGGTGCTGTAAAGGTACAAGACTTGCGCGCCTCTACATCTGCGGTTTCTTTCACCGAGGGTAAAGACCGTATAATAGAATTGATACCTACATTGGATGCCAACAGTTTCCTGCAATGTAGACTGTTACTTTTAAAATCCCGTTGATATATGAAGAAGATATTGATTTTTTCTTTTTTCTGTTTACTGTGCTTCACGACTTCTTTTGCCCAAAAGGTAAAACCGGTGAATTATGGTGGATCGGTTAATTTAATGGAAGTAAGGGGACGTGGAGGAGATGCCGTCGTGGTACTCCGTACGTTGGGATATGGCAAGAACGATGCTTTGGCGCAGGAGGATGCGGAAGTGCGTGTAATCCGTGCTTTGCTTTATTCGGGTTTTTCCAAGGATTATCCGGCTGTGATTTCGATGACGGAGTCGGAGGCGGAAGCGAAGAGCCAGGGCAAGTTGCTTGCTTTTTTTGAGAACAAGGAGTATAAGGATTGTATAAGTTCGGTGAAGCCCATGGGAAAACTGGACAAAGTGAAAGGTGAGAAAGTAAAGAAGAAGCCTTTTGATATTGCAGTCAACTATTATGTTTTGAAGAATAAGATAGCGAATATGAACTTCGATTCGTTCGGTTTTTGATTAATATAGATGATTATGAGAATAGTTGTTTCTTTTTTAAGTCTGTTCCTACCTCTTTATCTGTTAGCCCAAAACGGTCAGGCGAGACAGCCGAATGTAATGGTGGTTCCGTTTGTAGAACCCGGAGAAGGAGAGAACGACCGGATAAAAGATGCGGTTCTGAATGATGAAGCTGTGCCGTTGGCTCTTTCCAAGATAAAGGAAGAGTTTAATTTGCGTAATTTCAAGACGATTGACTTTATGACGGAGTTCCAGCGGGTGCAGAACCGTGCTTATGCGGCCTCTGCATTGAATGCCAAATCTACCGGATTGCAGGCGTATGTGGATGGCGCACGGGCGGATATATATGTGACGGTGAAAATTTCCAAAGAAGATTTCGCCGGAGGAGCTTCCAATGTCACTCTTTTGATGGAGGCTAAAGAGCGTGAGACCGGTTTTTCGTTGGCAAACGCCAGTATTGTGAGCGACCGTTTCCGTGCGTCTAAAAAAGAGCTGACCGAATATGCCTTGGAAGGCATCTCTGAGAATTTCTTCAACCAGTTGAAACAGGCATTCCGTGATATGGTAACCAATGGCCGGGAAGTGAACATAACCCTCAATGTCGATGAAAACTGCGACTTTGATATGGAAAACGATGTTGTCGGCACAAGAGATATGACGTTGAGTGATGAACTTGACGAGTGGGTACTTGAAAATGCTTTCAAAGGCAACGGTGAAGTCCGTTCGGGAGGCAACGGTCTGAATGTCTATATGCGTGTGCCGGTATATGACCCTGATACGGGAAGACCGCGTTCCATAAAGTCGGAAACGGGCAAGCTGAGAAGGTTTGCATCGGGATTGTTGAAAGACAAAGGCTATACGGTTAGCGAGAAAGCCGCTTCCGGACAGTACATACAGCTTTTAATTCAGAATTCCAGGGAATAACATTGGACTGGGTGTCCGGCAGGTGTTTTATGGATAAGATACACAGCCGGACATCTGTCTTTTAATAATTATGATATGAAGAAATTCTTATTTTTATTGATTGCAGGATTTTGAACCGTTCAGCTTTCGGGACAGACAATCAACTTCTCCGTACAACCGTTGTCCGGGGAAAGCGAGCTGTCTGCAGCATCGCAAGAAATGCTTCAAAACAAGTTGAGACAAATTATCACCCGAAACAGTGCGGGAGCGGCAAACGACTATAATGTCTTTGTCATAGAACCGGTGATAACGGTTTTAGACAAGCAGTCTACTTCGGGATTGATGCGTAATACCACGCTTGTAAAGGGAGAATTGACGCTGGTTGCCAAGAACAGGATAGACGGCAGCATGTATCACAGTGCCGTTGTGTCCGTGTCCGGGCAGGCTGCAGAAGGCGCCGACCCCTATAAAGCCATGATTTCCGCTCTGCGTACAACCGATCCGGTTTACACCCGTTTTATCCGTATTGCCCGGCAGAAGATACAGGATTATTATGCCGCTAATTGCGCTACTATTCTTCAGAAAGCACAAAGCCTTTACAATTTGAAGAAATACCCGGAGGCATTGAGTTATCTTTCTGCCGTGTCGGAGAGTGTGCCTTGTTATGAGCAGGCTTCCGTGCTCCAGACGGAGTTGGCGCAGTATGTGCCCGATGTACAGCCGGATACGGTGATTATACAGAAAGTGATAGAGAAACCTGTTGAAGTGGAGAAAATAGTGGAAGTTGAAAAGATAGTGGAAAAGCCGGTTGTGGTTGAGAAGGTAGTCGAGAAACCTGTGATTGTTGAGAAAGTGGTTGAAAAGCCCGTTGCGCAGGAAACTCCGGCAGCCCGCTGCGAAATTACCCTTTCCACAAACAGGTTGCAGTTCAAGGTTTTGAAGTGCACAGGTAATGCTACCCAGCAGCGTATCACGATTTTGGCGGAAATGACCAATGTGGACACAGGCCGTAATACGGATGAGTTCTTGCGATTTACTTCCGCCTTTACGGACAGCGGTACGGAATGCAAGAACTTCGAGATACAGAACGGGGCATGGATGAAGATGCCGCCCCGTGTAACGGTACGGCGGGAGTTTTATGTAACGAACGTATTCGACAGATTCTCCCTTTTTTCTTATATAGAGTTGTTGGTAGCGGATACAAAAGTATACATTCGTAACCTGCCGGTTCAATGGCAATAAAAAGATAAAAAGCGTATGAAACGATTGATATGGATGATTTTCATCACATTGCTGGCTACGGGTGTCGCAGCCCAGACCAAAGTGGTGGAAAGGAGTACAAAGAAAGTTCCGGGCTGGCTGAATACGGCGGTGGAAGATTATCTGGTAGTGTCGGTTACGGCTGGTTCGTTGGCTGAGGGGCAGACGAAAGCGTTGACCGAGATAACCGAACGTATCATTCAGTCGGTAGCCAGCAATGTAACGGTGTCCAAGAAGAATACTCTTTCGGAAGTCAATGTGAATGGAAACATAGAATCTTCGGATGCTTTTACGCAAATATCCAGGATAAAGTCTGCCAATCTTCCTTTTCTGAAAGGGATTTCCCTTTCCAATGTCGAAGAAATCTATTGGGAGAAAGTCCAGGACAAAGCCACGAAAAAAGAACATTATAATTATTCGGTAAAGTATCCTTTTTCGCGTTTAGAGCAAAGGAAACTGACTGCGGAATTTGAAGCATTGGATGCCGGGCAGGTGGCCCGGTATGAAGCGTTGGAGCAGAAGATAGGGGCAATCGAATCTGCCGATGAGATAAGCCGTGCCATAACGGAACTGAATACCTTGTCCGAGTATTTCTTCGATGATGTACGTTTGAGCCGGGTAAAGGGGCTGACTGCCCGCTACAGGCAGTTGTACGATGCGCTTACACTGACGGGCACTTTCCTTGAAAGCGGAAAGTATCAGTGCCAGCTTCTGTTGGATGGTAATCCTATAAAGGTGGCGGCCAAACCCAAAGTTACGTCCAACTGCGCCGGTCAAATCAGCGTCCGTCCTGCCGACGGGATGTTCCTCATTACGTACAGTGCGGAAGACTGTCTGCCGGAAGAAGAGAACTTCCTGAACATTTCACTGACAGTCGGCGGCAAACGCTTGCAGCATAAGGCTTTCCTGAACGAGGCGGGAACGGGAAGCATGGCTTTCTCTGTCGTACCGGAAGGGAAACTGGTGCTGACGGCCGATTCCGTGGCGGACAGAAAGATATTCAATATCAATATCCGCCTGACATTGAACAACAGGGGAGGTACCCCTTTCGGGTTGAAGGCGTTGGAACTTCATGTTCCCGAAATATCCGCTCCTATTATATTCGATGATATAGATGGCGTGTATAAAACCAAAGGTATTATACAGATAAAGGCATTGGCAGAGGGTGAATTTACGGTCGGAGAGAAAAAGAAGCCGCTTTTCTCCTTTGTGCAGGGTGCCATAACATTCGTCAATCCGCAAACGGGTGCCGTAGAGCGCTCCCAGTTGTCTTTACCTTATGTCACAAACTGGGAATGAGTATATTATTAACAATTAAAAAGAAATGATTATGAAAAGAAGTTTTGCGTTTTTTGCGCTTGTCTGCGCTATATTGTTCGGTTGTGCGGCAACTGCTGGTGCACAGTCCAAAGCTCTGAAAAAGGATGTCAAGAAAAGGGTGAAAGAGTTGACCAAAGAGGGATGGAAGCCATTGGCAAGTTCTTCTACACTGGAGTATGCTTTTTCCAAGTACCGCACGTATCTGGAGGAAGATCCGGAAAACCGCATCGAGCTGGTAGGTATTGCCATCGGTAAGAATGTAAAAATAGGCAGAGAGAATGCCATAATGAACGGCATTACCAGTTATGCTTCCAGAGCCAAAGCACAGGTTGTAGGCAAGATGAAAGGGTTGATGTCTTCCGAGGCGTCTTCTACTCCGGAAGAGGAGATTGACAAGTTCGGCGCGGCTTATGAATCGGGTGTCAATACAAAGATTGCCGGTCTTGTGAAGCAGCACCTTGTATTGGTGAAAGAAAACAAGGACGGCAGCAAGGAATTCAATGTATATATGTCTATCGATGAGGCCAAAGCAAAGAAAGCCAGGGAAGAGGCTGCGTTGGCGGCTAAAAAACAGGCGGCTTTGGGCGTACTCTCCCAGCAAGTGGAGGAGTTTATCGGCGAACCGGTAGAGGCTGAGTAATCTATATGGATTTATAAAGGTTGTTCCTGTGGCACAGTGCTCCGGGTGCAACCTTTTTCGGTTATTTAAAACGATGCGACCATGAAGAAAACAATATCTTTTATTGCAGGGCTTTTATTGGCTCTTACGGGAATGGCTCAGGAGAACAAGGGCGGTATATCCGGTTTTATGAAAGAGGAGCTGGAAGACTTCGATAAATTTATGGATGATGCCAATAAAGACTTCATCAACTTCATGCGTGAGCCTTGGAAGGAGTTTGAAGCAGAGAAGCCGGTTTTGAAGCGGGTGAAGCCCGAACCGGTGAAGCCGGTTATATACGATGAAAAGACTGCGCCGAAGAGTGAAAAGCCGATTTGCCTGACGATTGAGGAAATACTCGATATGACGACTTCGGAAGGGAAACAGAAGCCGGTAGTACAGCTTAATGAGGTAGACAGAATTGTCTTTGACAAGCCCGAAGTGATAGTTCGGAAGAAGAAAGACCCGAAAGTCATCATTATCGAAGAGAAAGCTGCGGACAAGCCGGCGGTGCAGCCGGAGAAGAAACCGGTGGTCGAGGTTGTCGAGGCCGAACCGGAAGCAGAACCTGCTCCTGTTGTTGAAGCAGGCCGACGTCCGGAGCCGGCGGCAGAACCCCGGTTACCGGTCTCCTCAACTCCAACGTCCCCATTGTACAGGGGCGAATCGGGACGCAGCAAGATAGCGTATGGCGGTCTGGCTTTTTATTTGAATAACAGCCTGAACCGTAAATGCAACCTGAACGGACTTAATGAGAATGCCATTGCGGATGCCTACGAGGCTTTATGCAACTCCGATTACAAGCCGTTATTGGCAGATTGTGCGCAGATACGGAAAGATTTGCGGCTGAACGATTGGGGAGTTTTTACATTGGTGAGGCAGGTAGCCGATACTTATTGCGGTACGGCCAATGAAAGCATTGTAATGCAACAGTTCCTGCTCAATGAAATGGGTTACAAGGCACGCATGGCAAGAAAAGCCACGGAAGATAAAATGATGTTGTTCGTTGCTACGGATTGTTCTATCTATGCGCATCCTTATATAACCTTAAACGGTCAGAACTACTATAATCTCAGCGGCAATAATGAACAATGCCAGTTTTACATGTGTCAGAAAGACTCTCCCAAGGCAAAGAACAGTGTAGGAATGCAATTGAAAGAGGCTCCGTTGTTTCCGGGTACAGTCGTCAGTTCCACTCACCAGGCAAAGGGAAGCGCTGCCAGGGTAACGGTGGATGTTCCGAAGGCTTTGATGGATTTCTATAAAGATTATCCCCAGTGCGATTACAGCGTCTACTTCAATGCTCCGGTCAATGCTGCCATGGAAAACCGGATATTATCTTCATTGGCTCCTTTGGTGCAGGGGCGGAATGAGGCGGATGCGGCAAACATTCTGATAAATTTCGTGCAGACCGCTTTCCAATATCAGACAGACGGCCAACAGTTCGGATACGAGAAGCCGTTCTTTGTCGAAGAACTGTTCTACTATCCCTATTACGATTGCGAGGACCGTGCGATGCTGTTCTCTTATCTGGTGCGGAAACTCTTGGGGCTTGATGTCGTATTGCTGGATTACCCGGAACACATCGCCACTGCTGTCCGCTTCAATGGCAATGTTTCCGGTGATTATCTCATGGTGAACGGCCGGAAATATATAGTTTGCGACCCCACCTATATCGGTGCTTCTATCGGTATGACGATGCCCAGGTATAAAACGGTGTCTGCAAAGGTGTTGAAATACTGATGTCTGTAGCGTACACGTATTTTCAGAACCATTTGATCTTTCTGAACCATATAAAGGTCACGGCCGATAATATTGCGGACAGCAGCACAATGAACACAAACGCATGTGGAAATCCTTCCAGGTGTATATCCACGTTCATACCGTAGAAACTGGCTATCAACGTAGGTATCATCAGGGTAATGGAAAGGCTTGTCATGCGTTTCATGATAGCATTCACGTTGTTGGAAATAATGGAAGCGAAAGCGTCCATTGTCCCTGTAAGGATGTCGCTGTAGATGTTTACCGTGTTGTACGCCTGTTTCAGTTCGATAACAACATCCTCCAGCAGTTCCAAATCAAGATAGTCCGTGTCTTGGAAGATGTTTTTCAACCGTCCTATCATGACTTCGTTGCCGCGGATGGAAGTATTGAAGTACACCAGCGTTTTTTGCAGTTTCATCAGCTGGAGAAGGTCTTCGTTGCGGATGCTCTTTTCCAGTTCCTTTTCGGCGGTGGCCACATCGTTATTGATTTGTTTCAGATATTTCAGGAACCATACGGCGGAGGAGTATATGATTCGTAAAATCAGTGTCAGTTTATTGTTGACAACAATCCCTTTGCGGCGGGTATGCTGTATGAAGTCCGGTATCAGTTCGGTGTGATGATAACATACGGAAACGATGATATCGTTGTTTGTAATGATGCCGATGGGCACAGTGATAAACGGGATGCCGTGCTGGTTGCTCTGCATCGGAATGCGCAGAATGGTCAGCAGCCAGTTGCCTTCGGTCTCCGTACGCGGACGTTCGTCCGTATCGGCTATGTCTTCAAGGAATGATTCGGGAACTTTCAGTTCTTGGGTAAGGAATTGGAAATCGTTGTCGTCCGGGCACTCCACGTTTACCCAGCAGTTAGGTTTCCATTCGGCTTTTTCTACGAAGCCGTTTTCGCTGTAGAGATACTTTCTCATTGTTTTGCCTCCTTTCTTTAGTCCGAACAGAGGCATTGCGACCAACGTCTCCGCTCGCTTTAATTGTAAACACTATTGCACGTTCGTGGGTTTGAATCGTCCATAATTTCAGTTGATTTTATTTAAAAGCCATGCAAAAGTATGAAAATCATACTGGATTTCATGCGTTGGCATGGCTTTTTTAGGATTTCTTGTTGTTTATGGAAAGCGCTCCTTTGTGCAAATGTTATTTTTACTTTCCGAATGATATAGTTTGGCCGCTATTTTGTACCTTTGCAATTGGAAAAACGGATTGTAAATCAATTCCCTTCTTCCATATAAGTAGAGATTGTACAATTAAAAAACTAATAATTATGAGCAAGAAAGCCCTTTTAATGATTCTTGATGGCTGGGGTATCGGCGATCAAGGTAAAGATGATGTGATTTTCAATACGCCTACTCCCTATTGGGACAGCCTGTTGGCCACTTATCCGCACTCGGAGTTGCAGGCAAGCGGCGAGAATGTCGGTTTGCCCGACGGACAGATGGGTAACTCGGAAGTAGGTCACCTCAATATCGGTGCAGGACGCATCGTATACCAGGACTTGGTAAAGATTAACCGTGCTTGTGCCGACGGCAGCATCCTGAAGAACAAGGAAATCGTTTCCGCTTTCTCTTACGCGAAAGAGCACGGTAAGAACATCCATTTTATGGGACTCACCAGCAATGGCGGTGTACACAGTTCTTTCGACCATCTGTTCAAGCTTTGCGATATTTCAAAGGAATACGGCATCGAGAATACATTTATCCACTGCTTTATGGACGGTCGCGACACCGACCCGAAGAGCGGTAAAGG
>ERZ824600.2148-NODE-2148-length-21902-cov-3.289605_pt1 | contig 21902 bp, 17 predicted proteins | sample MGYA00519933_ERZ824600 | MGnify/ENA primary metagenome ERZ824600 (study PRJEB31778, sample SAMEA3449178) | human gut metagenome | biome: human gut; feature: human-associated habitat; material: faeces | place: United Kingdom | collected 2010/2012 ... | reverse complement strand
ACCAGAAGGCCGATCAGAATAATCCGTATCCGCAGCCCCGCGGCAAACGCAACCGCAAACAGCCCGAACACCAGGGTCAGCGCCGTGCTCAGATTGGGCTGACGGAAAATCAGAAATCCGGGAATCACCGCAAGCAGCACCAGAATCCCCAGCGATTTCCATCGCGTGATCCGGAATTTCTCCAGCGAAAAAATCCACGATGCAAGCACGATCGTCAGCAGTTTGACAATCTCGGAGGGCTGCAGACTCACTCCTCCGATCTCCAGCCACCTCCGTGCCCCGTACCGCACATCGCCCGCAAACAGGACATAAATCAGCAGAAGGAGTCCGAACGGATAAAGAAGAAGAGACAGCACCCCGTAGTACCGATAATCAAACAGCGAGAAGATCAGCCAGAAAACCACTCCGATTCCGATCCACAGCACCTGGCGTTCCCAGTGCAGCGCGTAGATTCCCCCGATCTGCTGTCCCGTTCCGTAAATGAACAGCACTCCCGTCAGAAGAAGAACCGTGGCCGGAAGAATCTGCAGCAGGTCAAACCGCGAAAAAAAAGACCGGAGAAAAATCAGCACCGGAGGTGTTTCGGTCAGTTTTTTGTCATGAATCAGCGGCATTCCTCTGTCAACTCGCGCTTCCCGGATCGGAAGAGATGCGCGGAACGGATTCGATTCCCTCCGCCCCGCACGTCATGGCGATTACCGGACTTCAAAGGTCTGTGTTCTTTTCGGTCCGACGGAGACAATTCCAACTTTGGCGCGAACCTCTTTTTCCATTCTCCGCAGATAGGCCTGGGCATTCGGCGGAAGTTCTTCGAACGAACGGGCTTCCGTTGTCGGTTCGTCCCATCCCGGCAGGGTCTCGTAAACCGGTTCCACTTTTTCCAGAAGGACGGAGTCGGCCGGGAAGGTGTCGTACACCCGGTCTCCGATCTTGTAGCCGGTGCAGATCTTGATCTCCTTGAGGCCGTCCAGTACATCGAGCTTGGTGACCGCAAGGTAGTCGACTCCGTTGATCATGCAGCTGTGGCGGCAGGCCACAACGTCAAACCAGCCGCAGCGGCGGGGACGCCCGGTTGTCGCTCCGAATTCTCCTCCCTTGTTCCGCAGATAGTCGCCGAACGAATCGAACAGCTCCGTCGGGAACGGTCCTTCTCCGACGCGGGTCGTATACGCTTTGATGACGCCCCACACCCCGGTGATCGCCCGCGGGGAAAGTCCGCTTCCCGTGCACGCTCCGCCGGAGGTCGTATTGCTGCTGGTCACAAACGGATAGGTTCCGTGGTCGATGTCCAGGAACGCTCCCTGTGCTCCTTCCAGAAGAATGCGTTTGCCTTCCAGGCGCGCCTTGTTGATGCTGTCCACCGTATCTTTGATGTACGGTTTGACATATTCCAGTGCGGGGAGGAGCTCCTTCCATGCCTGTTCCACATCCAGTTTCTGTGCGCCCTGCGGAACGTAGAGGGTATTGTAGGCTTCCGCCTCGTCGATGAAGTGCTGTTTGAAGCGGGGAAGATCGAGAATTTCGCAGGCGCGCAGTCCGGTCCGGATGGCCTTCGATGTATAGGCAGGTCCGATTCCGCGGAGAGTTGTTCCGATCTTTTTGCCTTTGGAGGCCTTCATTTCGTTGTAGGCGTCGAGCAGTTTATGCCACGGCATGATCAGCTGGCAGCGGTCGCTCAGCTGGACGTTGGCGACGCTGACGCCCCGGGCGGAAAGATCCTGCATCTCCTTCATCAGGGCGAGGGGATCGACAACCACGCCGTTCCCGATCACATTGATCACTTCGCTGCGCAGAATGCCGGAGGGAATCAGATGGAGAACATATTTTTCGGATCCGTTTTCCACGGTATGGCCGGCGTTGTTGCCGCCCTGAAAGCGGACAACCATATCGGCGTCGCGCGTAAGAACATCGATGATTTTACCTTTGCCTTCGTCGCCCCACTGGATGCCGACGAGCACATTTACGGACATAGTTTTCATAGAATTACTCGATTTTTCCGTTGTTGTTCCGGTTCCCTGGTTCAGTCACTGACATGACTCCGCACAAACAAATAATTATAGACCGTTTCCCGGAAATTTCAAATTTTTTCCCGGATTTTTCCGTGAATTTTACCTCTCTTTTCCTCCGCTCCGGTCCGTCGGTCCGCTCTCCCGGACGATCCAGGATTTCTTCTTGAGAAAAATGATTTTTCCTTCGGAAAATAAAAAATTGTGGTTGATTTTGTATAAAAAAGAGTTATAGTTATTAAATGGATTGGATGACTGAGGGTGTATTTTGTGAAGACGATATCTCTGATATCTGAAATGATGAATCCTGCATTTGCCGTGGCCCCGGTATTCCCGGAAAACGGGGTGACGGTGGGCTGCTCATGCCCTGAAGCGGAAAACGGATGGCTGGTTGTGCCGCCGGCTCCTCTGGAAAATTCCGGAACGTTTGTCTGTCAAAGCAGGGGAACGGTTTTCCAGGCGGAGGAATTCCGTGTCACTGTGCTTCCGAACATGTCTCCCGGAGAAGGGTTTTTCCTGAGTCTCCGCAATGTTGTCTCCCGCTGGCTGGGATTTTCTGTGGATTGCAATCGTCGTTTCTGGGTTACGGTTTCGCATCGGTTCTCCCGGGTGCGGGAGCGTGTATGCGCGAAGATGCTCCGGGGGTTGACGTCGCTTCTGTCCCGAAAAATTTCGGCCGGATATTCACCGGCTCTGCCGATGCGTTTGTGATTCGGAGAGTGGAAACATGAAGAGTTTTGAACGGAATGACAAAATTTACGGGGTCTCACTGGAAAACTGTAAATTTTGTCTTTTTTTTGCCGTCGATTCGGATGAAATTCAATCGGAAAATCTTTCGGAGAACAAACAACAGAATTTTCTGATCAGAAGGGGGTGACGTCCGGAAATTTGTGAATGAAAAATGAACGGAAAAAAGATATCCATTGAAGAATGTAAACCTTAATTTTTAGGGAACAAAAATGGCAGATTATATTGCTAAAATTGGAGAGATCGAGTACCTGACGCTTCAGGAGGCCGTGGATGTGGTGCAGGCCGGAGAGACCATCACGCTGCTCCGCGATGTCGAGAACGGCACAGGTGTCGTTGTGCTGGGTGGAAAGAACTTTACACTGGATTTTGCCGGATACAGCTATTCCGCCAATGAACCGCTTGTCGGTTCGGCCGGAACGGAAACGAACGGATTCCAGCTTCTGCAGGGATCAACCCTGGTCTTCAAGAACGGAACTCTCCGGACGGAGAATGCGAAGGCTCTGATCCAGAACTATTCGAATCTGACCTTGGACGGCATGACCGTGGATGGGGCTGCCGTGACACAGTATGTTCTGAGCAACAACTGCGGAACGATCAATCTGACGAACGGAACGAGTCTGAATGCCGCGGAAGGTCAGGTTGCGTTCGATGTTTACTTCGGAATGTCCGGCTATGAGGAAGAGGGAGTCCGCGTGACCATCAGCAGTTCTGATGTTATCATCAACGGGCGGATTGAGTATGGCAAGGATGCGGATGCGGATGCGGATGCGTTTCTGAATGGAGCAAAACTGATCGTTCCGTCGGGGTATGAGCTTCCTGCGCCGTCGGGGTATCGCTGGGCGACGGTTGAAGGAGAGCAGGTTCTGGTGGATGATACCGTTGTCGCCCGGATCGGGACCAATGTCTATCAGACGCTGCAGGATGCGGTGGCGGCCGCAGGGCAGAACGATACCATCACGCTGCTGACAAATGTGGAAAACACCTCCGGCCTGGTGGTGGAGGATGGAAGTGCGTTTATTCTGGATGGAAATTCTTATCGCTGTACTTCATCCGCCGTTCAGAACAGCGGATCCATTACGGTGAGTGCTTCCATTTTCCAGGTGGACGGGCTTCTGGATCTTTCCGCATCGACGGCTTCGTTCACGGTGACCGGAGCATCCACGATTGTTGCAAATCAGGTCAGCGGAACCATTACGCTGGCTGCGGACAGTGTGCTGGGAGGCGACTCTTCCATCGGTTCGGGAACCGTCCGGTTTGAGGGAGATTTCACGGCGTCCGTGGACTGCAATGTCCTGCAGAGTGCGGTTGTGGTCGAAGGAAATTTCAATATTACCGGAGTGGACTTCTCGGCGGACAGCGTCCGGATTCTCAATACCATGAACGGTGTTGCCGCGGACTTTTCCAATCTTTCCGTCAATGGAAACCGGGTCATTGTCAACAGCGGCTTCTCCGTGATTGAGAACGGGACAGAGGAGCTTTATGAACTGAAGTTTGATGGATCGGGAATCGTTGCAGAGAAAATGGACGGCATTCAGATTTCCAATCTTTCCGCGGTCCAGGAACCCGGGGAGAATGTGTATGCGTTCACAATTTCCGCCGACGTCACGTCGCCTCTGGCAACGACAGCGACGTATCGCTGGGGAGCGACGCTCGAAGAGCTCAACTCCAAGGCGTTTACGGAATCCATTTCCATCCCGTTCACCGTTGCGGATACCGATCAGAAGTTCTACTATGAAATCCAGGTGTCCGATGGAATCCGCAGTGTGACCTCGGGACCGGTGGAACAGATCGTGGAGGACAGGACAAAGCCCGTGATCTCTGTGGCGCCGACCGCTGCGCAGATCGCCGGAACTTACAACTTCTCCTTCCAGGTGAATGGAACGGACAACTTCGCCGTTACCGAAAGACTTTACCGCTGGGCCAAAACGGAAGAGGAGCTTGCCAATGCGCCGATCTATGATATCAATACGGTTCTCGCACTGTCCAATGCGGATGTCGCGCAGACCTATTTTTATCAGGGTATCCTGAAGGATGCCGCCGGCAACACCGCAATCAGTGATGTGAGCTCCTTCAAAGTGGAGGCGACCGCCGCTCCGCTGGAAGGCATGGTGGTCATCACTCCTGAAATTATCGGGACTCCGGCGGAGGGCAATGCGATTTCGACGGAGGTCGCTTCCGGTGTCGTTTCCAAGGAGACTGGAACAACAGACCTGTATCAGGTTGTCAACGCGGTCGCCAGCACAGCCGAATTTGCGGTGACCGGGCTGGAGAAAGGCGAAAAAGTCCGGATCACCCTCCTGAATGAGAATGGAAAGAAACTGAAGAGCGCAAGTGTTTCGGCCGGGAAAAACGGCAAAGCGGTCATCAAGGATTTCCTTGCGGATCCCGGAAACCTTGTCGTGAAAGTGGAGGCCCTGACGAAAAAAGGCGACATTGATTATAATCTTGAAGTCTCTCAGGATTACTTCAAACCGGCAACGGGGAACGACTCCATGGCATCGGCCGCTGAAATCCTCGCCGGAGAACAGAATACGGAAAACCATGCCGGCTGGGTCGGGTTCGGCGACGAGGTCGATACCTACAAGTTCACGGCCGGAGAAGATGCCGCGGCGTTCCATCTGGCCCTCTCGGATCTTTCCGCCAAGGTGAAGGTGACTCTGAAAAATGAACATGGCAAGAAGATCAAATCCATGGTTCTGACCGCGTCCAATCACACCAAGAAGAGTTTCTCGAACATCCTGGTGGATGCGGGAAGCACGGTGTATGTGTATTTGGAGTCGACCAGCGGAAAAGCCAATCGGAGCGCCGATTATGTGCTTTCCGCGGAAAAAGAGGTCTTTGCGAACACGATGGAGGATTCTCTCCTGAATCCGACCGCCGCTGCCGTCGGTCAGACCCTCTCCGGATGGGTCGGGTACAGCGACGCGTCCGACTTCTTCCGCTTTGAGGTCGCAGGCGGAACCAATGTCGGGTTCAATCTGACTGGTCTTGAGAACGAGTACAAGGCCGGAAAACAGGTCAAACTCGCGCTTTACAATCTGGAAACCGGAAAGAAAGTCGGACTCAAATCGGTGAAAAATTCCGATGTGCTGAATTTCCAGACAAACCTGAAAAATGGTTTGAGCGCAGGATCCTATTGCGCGGTTGTGTCGATTGCAAACGAGAAGAAGTATCGTTCGGATTACTCTCTCAGCATTGTTGCAAACGCGTAAGCCGGATTGCTTTTTCCGGATTTGCAGTCCTCTGGAGTGTTTTCCTCCGGAGGACTTTTTTTCGCGGCGGAACGACCTGCTCCGGATCGCGTGGAGGATGGGGATTTCCTCCGCTTTTTCCGGTCCGGCCGCTTGAATCGGATCCGTTCCCGTGCTATTGTACTGGTTCTAAACAATCAGGAGATTATCATGGCTGGATATGAGGCTGTTATCGGGTTGGAGGTGCACGTTCAGATCAAAACGGCGTCCAAAATGTTCTGCAAATGTCCGAATCATTACGGGGCCGAGCCCAATACGAATGTCTGTCCCGTCTGCATGGGGCATCCCGGAGTGCTGCCGACTCCGAACCGCGAGGCGATCCGGAAAACCGTCGCCGCCGGGCTGATGACCTCCTGCCGGATCCCCGCTCGAAGCAAGTTCGACCGGAAAAGCTATTTCTATCCCGATATGCCGAAAAACTATCAGCTGACGCAGTATGATATGCCCTTCTGTCTCGCCGGAAAAATCCATATCCACGGAAAGGGGTTCTCCGGAGAGGAGATGGCCGACAAATATATCGGACTGACAAGAATCCATCTGGAGGAGGATGTCGCTAAGTCCACCCATTTCGGCGACTGCACCGGGATCGACTTCAACCGCGCCGGGGTCCCGCTGATGGAGATCGTCAGCGAACCTGACATGCGAAGCGCCGACGAGGCTTACGCCTATCTGACCGCTCTCAAACAGATCATGCAGTACGGCGATATCGGCGACTGCGATATGGAAAAAGGACAGATGCGCTGCGACGTCAATATCTCCATCCGGCACAGAGGCGATGAAAAATTCGGAACCAAGGTCGAACTCAAAAATCTGAACAGCTTCAGCGCCGTCCATCGCGCCATCACCTTTGAGATCAAACGCCAGATCGTCATGCTCGAATCCGGCGAGGAGATCGAACAGGAGACACGCGGATGGAACGACGACACCGGAGAATCCTACCTGATGCGCGGAAAGGAAAACGCCAACGACTACCGCTATTTCCCCGAACCCGATCTGATGCCCGTTGAACTTACCGAAGAGCAGATCGAGGCCGTCCGCGCCTCTCTCCCCGAACTGCCCGAACAGAAGCGCGAACGCTACGTGAAGGAGTTCTCCCTCACCGATTACGATGCGCATGTGCTGACGCTCGACCGCAATCTCGCCGCTTATTTCGAGCATGCGGCAGAACACTCCAAAGCACCGAAACTGGTCGCAAACTGGATCATCGGCGACTTCATGCGTCTGCTCGGCGAACGGAAGATGGAGCTTGCGGACTGTCCGGTCAAGCCCGAGTCGCTCGCCGCCATGGTCGATCTGATCCAGTCCGGCGCCATCAACGGAAAAATCGCCAAGACCGTCCTGGAGGAGATGTTCCTCTCCGGAAAGGAACCGGCCGATATCGTTCGCGAAAAAGGTCTGGTGCAGGTCTCCGATGAATCCGCCATCTCCGGGTTTGTCGATCAGGTCATCGCCGCAAATCCCGCGCAGGTTCAGCAGTATCGCGAGGGGAAGGCCGCTGTGATTCAGTACCTCGTCGGCCAGGTCATGAAGACCAGCCGCGGAAAGGCCAATCCGCAGATGGTGCTGAAGATGCTGAAGGAGAAACTCTCCTGATCCGTGTCGAAACCGCGGATTCCGGAAAAATCGAGCGCAATGCTCGAAATATCGCTTTTCAAGGCGGAAACCTGCCCGGCTGGATCGATTGTGGAATCCGGTATACGTGTCGCACGTGTTGAAGGAGAAGAAGGGAAAGCGGGAAATCAGGTCTTTTTTCCCGCTTCCTCCTGCAGCCATTTCCGTCCGCCTTCACAGAGCGTTTCCCAGCCGGGAAAGTTCCATTTTGCGGGGAAATCGGAGCACTGGCGCGGTTTTACGGGATTGACCCGGCAGCATTTTGCAGTGTCGTCATAATAGAAACAGCTCCCGTCGGGCTTTTCCATGAGGGAGAGTCCGCGCCGGTCGGGAGTCAGAACCGTCCGGGTGTTGATGAACTCCCGGACGTCCATGTTCAGGAATCCGGCGATTTTCCGGATCTCCTCTTCGGAGACCCGGACCGGTCCTTCCCATTTGCAGCAGGCGCCGCAGCGACGGCAGCGGAAACGGGAGAAATCCATAATATTATCTGCCCTGTTCTTCCTTGAGTTTCCGAAGCTCTTCTTCGAGGGCTTCGATGCGGGAGATCAGGCGTTTCACCTTGCGCGGAAGGGTGTGACGCTCGAAGAATTCCGCATCGGTCTCGGCGGGGGTTCCGAAGACGGAGACGCCGGGAGGAACACTGCGCTGCGCCGCGGAGGCTCCGGCAACAAAACAGCCGTCGCCGAGCGTGATGTGTCCGTTGACTCCGGCCTGGGCGGAGATGATGACGCCGCGTCCGATTTCCGCGCTTCCCGCGACGCCGGACTGGCCGATCAGAACCGAGGATTCTCCGAGAATGACATTGTGTCCCACCTGCACGAGGTTGTCGATTTTTGCGCCTTTCTTGATCCAGGTTTTACCGAATCTTGCGCGGTCGATGCAGGTGTTCGCGCCGATCTCCACGTCGTTGTCGATCTGGACGATGCCGTTCTGCGGGACTTTGACCAGACCGCGGAAGGTCGGAGTGTATCCGAAGCCGTCCGCCCCGATTGCGGAGCCGGCGTGGATGATGACCCGGTCGCCGAGAATGCAGCGGTGCATGATCGAGACATTCGCGTGGATGACGCAGTCTTTTCCGATTGTCGTATAGTGACCGACGTAGGCTCCGGCTTCGATCACCGTTCCGTCTCCGATCGTCGCATGCGCCTGGATGACCGCGTTGGGGCCGACATACACCCGTTCACCGAGCGTCGCCGTCGGATCAATATACGCTCCCGGTCCGATTCCGGGTTCATAGCGGATCGGCTCCGGCGCGTATTCGTTGCAGATCCGGGTGAACGCCTTGTCCGGCGATTCGCAGAAAATCAGGGTCCGCGATTCTGTCGGTTCCAGCTTCAGGCCGTTTTCCACAAGGACGATGCCCGCCCGGGTCTCGTCAAACTGTTTGCGATGCTTCATGGAGCCGAGGAACGAAACATCGTCCGCCGTGGCCAGTTTGAGGGAGTTCACACCTGAAATGGTTCGCTGCTCATCCCCCGCCACAACGCCGTTGACAAGTTCCGCAAGCTGTTTTGCCGTAAACGTTTTCATCTTCTGATGCTCCTTCTTTCGGGATCGTTATTTGCCGGTGCCCCGGCCGGTATTGAGTTCTTTGAGTACGGGTTCGCTGATCTCCACGGCTTTGCTGCTGTACAGGACGATCGGCATGCCGCTGGCGGAAATCGCGGATTTGTCTACAACAAGAGAGAAGCCGGCAAGAGTCGCATGATTTTCCACGGCTTTGCGGATGTCGTTCAGAATCGTCGCCCGTTCCCGGTCGCGCTCATCCCGCAGCTGGGCCTGCTTCTCCCGGTTGTAGGTCCGCAGTTCCAGCTCTTTTGCCGCAATCTCCTTGTATTTGTCCTGCGCGGCAAGACGCTTGCTCTCCCGTGCGGCATCCGTCAGAGCAATGTTCTGCGCCGCATCCCGGAGAGCGGTGAATTCGTTCTGAAGTTTCGTCAGCGATTCCATCAGCTTCTGCGCATAGTCCTTGTAGACGTCCGCCTGACGTTTCAGATTCGCCTCCACAATCTTCGTCTTGTAATACTCCTGAAGAACCCGCTCCAGATCCACGACAGCCACCTTGTATTCCGCCGCATATCCCGCGGCTGTGAGCACAAGCAGTGCGGTCAGTACAATGATTCGTTTCATCCTGTTTTCTCCTTCCTGTGTTACGGATATCCTTTGATTCCGGTCCAGCACCGCCTGAACTCCCGGAGGAACGCCCCCGCGATCTCCCGGTTCTTCAGAATCAGTATGTTCTCATCGTTGCTGGTTTCGGCGTTTTTTGAAAAATTGTAGCTCCCCGTAATGACGGTCTCCCCGTCGATCAGAATCACCTTGTGGTGCATCTTGCCCGAGGGGTTCGGCGCAAGACGGACCGAAATCCCATGGCGCTGCAGCTCCTCATCCCGGCTGAACTTTCCCCCCGCCTGACCCCGGTCGAACAGACAGCGGACAGAGACCCCCTGCTCCTTCAGGCGCACCAGCTCCTCCGCAATTTTCTGCGACGTAAAGGAGAATGCCATCACCCGAACCTCCTTCTTCGCTCCCGCAAGCTCCGCCAGAAGCAGTTTCTCCACTCCGTCGGACGGCGAAAACGCCGCGATCACCGGCATGCTTCCCCCGATCAGCACCCGTCCGCCAACGGTCTTCTGCCGGGCCTTCGGTCCGAACCGCCCGGAGCAGTACTCCCGGAACTTGCTCCGGTAGCACGCCGCAATCTGCGGCGATTCCAGAATCAGCGCGTTGTTGTCGTTCTTCCGCATCCCGTTCACGGTGAAGTTGAATGAACCCGTCCAGACATATTTCGAGTCGACCACCACAAACTTGTTGTGCATGATCGCCGGCCGGTTGTCCGGAATCACGGGAATTCCCGCCTCCTTCAGACTCTCGACCGCATCCAGCATCGCGTTGTCCTCATCGGTGACGACCTGGACCGAAACCCCTCTCTTTTTTGCCTCCGTCAGCGAGTGCGCCACCTCCCGCAGATCCAGATCGTAAATGCACAGATCAATCGACTCCTTCGCCGAGTCAATGAATTCGCACAGCCCCTCCCGGATCTTCTGCGACGGCGCAAAATACACCCGGACCGGCGCCGTTCCCGGAATGGAGATCTCCGCCGTATCCTCGTACCGCGAGATCCAGGGCAGATATTTTGCCGCCGCCGTGTTCCGGACCCGTAAAAGCTCCGTATGCACCGGCTCCAGCGCGTCCGGAACCCGCTCTTCCGGAACAAATGTGAACGCCGCGCCGGCTGCGCACAGCGCCAGCGCCGCTGCCCCCGCCCAGAGTTTCAGACGGCGGGAGAAACTCCGGACAGAATTTCCTGTCGACGGTTTCTTTCCTGTTGCTTTTTTCTTCGCTGTTCTGCTTCGGCTCATAGTTTCCTTTGGAATTTATCCGGACAATATATCGGTGCGGAGAGAAAAGTCAAGGATCTTTCCGAACCTTCCCGCGTTTTCGGCGGTTCCTTTCCTGCCGGGATTTTCTCAGTGCTTCCAGAACGACGGGAGAAAAATGACCAGAAGCGTGTAGATTTCCAGTCGGCCGAGCACCATCGCAAACGACAGCAGCAGCTTGGCCGGCGCACTCATCCAGCCGTAGGTCACCGCCGGACCGACCTCGCCGAATCCGGGTCCCACATTGCTGATGCAGGCAACCGTCGCCGTAAACGCCGTCACAAAATCCATTTCCGACAGAAACGGAAGCAGAAGCGTCACAAAAAAGATGATCCCGAGATAGAGCGCAATAAACGCCAAAGTCTTGTTGATCGTCGACGGCTGGATCCGTTCCCCGTTCAGCCGGATATCCGGAATCGAACGCGGAAACAGACAGCGACGAATCTCCGAGAGCGCATGTTTCCCCAGCAGCAGAATCCGCACGCATTTGATCCCTCCCGCGGTCGATCCCGTGCACCCGCCCAGAAGCATCAGAAGAAACAGCACCGCCATTGTCGTGGTCGGCCAGCGGATGAAGTCCGCCGTGGAAAAACCGCCCGTCGAGATGATCGACGTCACCTGAAACGCCGCATACCGCAGCGAGGTCGCCCAGTCGTTCGGCTGCATCGCCCCTGTCATCGACTGGATCTCCGTCGGATAGGTCTGACGCAGAACCACCGTGATCACCAGAGTCGAAATCACCACCACCGCCAGAAAGAACCGGAACTCCGCATCCTGAAAGTAGATCAGATACCGCCGGGTCGGAATCGCCTTGAACAGAAGTGTGAAATTGCACGCCCCCAGAAACAGAAACACCACAAACGTCCACTGAATGAACGGACTCGGATAAAAGGCGATGCTCGCCTGCTTCGTCGAAAATCCGCAGGTCGAGAGCGTCGCAAAGGAGTGGCAGACCGCGTCGAAAAGAGGCATTCCCCCCAGTTTGAGGCAGACCGTCTGCGCCGCCGTCAGCATGATGTATGTGCACCAGATCAGTTTGGCCATGCCCGTGATCCGGGGCGTCAGCTGATCGGAGTTCATCTTCACCCCCGGCACCTCCGCATTGTACAGCTGCGGCGCCCCGATTCCCAGAAACGGAATCACCACAAGCGCAAACACCACAATCCCGATTCCGCCAAGCCACGAAATCAGACTCCGCCAGAACAGAATGCACGACGGAAGACTTTCCACGCCGTTCGGCAGTCTGCTCCCGTTCCAGAGCGGCAGCGCCGAGTCGATCACCGACGCCCCCGTCGTCGTGAACCCCGACGCCGCTTCAAAAATCGCATCCTGCGGATACATGTGGGTCACAAGAAAAAACGGCAGTGCGGAAAAAATCAGCGCGGCAAGCCAGCCGAATGTCACGGTCGCAAATCCTTCCCGGACTCCGGTCTTTGCGGATTTGTCCCGTCTCTTCCCGCTCAGGAGCGCTCCCCCCACTCCCGCGGCAATCGTCAGAATCGAACAGAACGAAAACTCCAGAAGCACTGTGTCCGGATCGTTCATCAGAAAACCCACCGGAAGGCACACCAGCATCGCCGTCCCGATGAAGGCGGTCAGAACGGAGACCAGATAAATCACTGTATACTTGTTCATCGTCTTAATTTATTTTGGAAACAACGGTTCAAGATCCTTGCGGCTTTCCGGCGTGACAATCACCACCACCACATCCCCCGGCCGCAGTTCGGTGCTCCCCGACGGCGTCAGCACATCCGCCCCCCGGAACAGCAGCGCAAACACCACCGACGGCGGAAGTTTGCAGTTCACAATCGTCTTCCCCGCCAGAGGCGAACGTTCCGAAACCGTGAACTCCGTCAGATGCGCATGGAAGCGCTGGAGTTTTGCGTCGATCCGCATCGTGCCCGTCTCCAGCATCCGGAGAATCGTGTTGACCGAGACCAGGGTCGAGCTGATGCCGCAGTCGATCATCTCCATCGCCGGAACGATCCGGATATACTCCGGTTTGTGGGTGATCGTCACCGATTTCTTCGCACCGAGACGTTTCGCCATGATGCAGCCGAGAATGTTTTCCTCGTCATCGTCGGCCGTTCCGATAAAGACGTCACAGTTCTGGATTCCGGCCTCCTCCATCACCTCTTCGTCGGTCGGATCGCCGTGGATGACCAGCATCCCCTGCGGCATCGCGTCCAGAAGCGATTCCCCTTTCTTCCCGCTCTTCTCGATAAACCGCACTTCAATCCGCTCCCGGAGAAGCTCCTGCGCCAGAAGATACCCCGTCTCCGTGGCGCCGGACACGATCACCCGCAGAATGGCGGACTGGTCCGGCGGCGAGATCAGTTCCAGAAAATCTTCCACATCATCGTGTTTCCCCGCAACATAGACCTTGTCCCCCGGTACCAGCAGCGTGTCCCCATGCGGAATGAGAAAATGCCGGTCGCGCACAATCGCCGCAAACCGGATCTTCGAAAGCAGCTCCGTAATCGGAATATCCTTGATCCGTGTTCCCGCCAGCATGGAGCTCGGTGTAATCGAAATCACCTCCATCAGCGCATCGGGATTGGTGAACTGGATCTTCTCCAGGCAGATCGGGTTGTCGAGAATGTCCGTGATCTTCCGAACACACTGTTCCGGCGGAGAAAAGGCACGCCAGATTCCGAAGAACTCCGGCGTGATCCCGTCCGCCGGCGAGAAGCAGTCGAGCGAATAAAAGCGGCAGATCGTCTTCTTCACCCCGAACTTGCGGGCGATTTTGCACGCGACAATATTGGCCGCCTCATCCCCGCTGACCGCCAGAAGAGCATCGCAGTTCTGAACCCCCGCCTGTTTGAGAATCGAAACATCCGAGCAGGATCCTTCGATCACCATCAGATCCAGCTTTTCCTTCAGCCGTTCAAAATTCTCGCTGGAGGAGTCGACCACCACCACATCGTGATTTTCCGCGCACAATGTGGAGGCCAGCAGGCGGCCGAGTTCCCCGGCCCCGATTATAATTGTTTTCATACAGTTCCCGGATCAGTTGTTTTGGGGAAAATCATACTCTTTTTCCAGAGCGGCCGCCACGATTTCGCAGGCTTCCGTCTCATTGGGTCCCATTGCCTGGAGAGTTGCCTCATCTCCCTGCTGCAGTCCCAGCGCGAGGAGTTCCAGGATGCTGTGCATGCAGGAGGTCCCGTTCTCGGAAATCAGTTTGAATTCCACCTCCGGAAACTGTTCGATGACCGTGATGATGACGCTCGACGGCCTGCAGTGTATGCCGGCTTTGTTTTTCACTGTGACTTTTTTTTCGACCATGGCAGGTCAGCTCCTTCCTTATCGGTTGGGGGGAGCCGTGCGGACAATCCCCGATGATTTCCGTTCCCGGATTCCCGCATCCGCGCTCTCTCTGTTTTCAGGAATGGTTTGCATCAATTCCTGTCAATATACCCTCTCTTTTCTTTTCTTGCAAATTTCAGGACGCGATTTCCTGCGGTTTTTTCCCTTTTCATTTGATTTCCGGGAAAAAGAGGGTATCTTATAGTTTGACTTTTAAACAGAAAACAAATCATTCTTATCATCTTGAGGAGTTGTGTTATGGCGATCACCACGGAAGGCGAGCTGATGGATAAAATCGTGACGCTCTGCAAACGGCGCGGTTTTGTGTTCCAGAGTTCGGAAATTTACGGAGGGTACAACGGGTTCTGGGATTACGGTCCCTACGGAACCGCCATGAAACGGGCTATCGAACAGCTCTGGTGGAGCGAAATGGTGGAAAAACGCGATGATGTCGTCGGCCTGGATTCCACGGTCATCTGCCATCCGAAGGTCTGGAAGGCCTCCGGCCACATCGACCGCTTCGGCGATATCATGTGCGACTGCAAACACTGCAAGGCCCGCCACCGTGTCGATCAGATGCCCGATCCGAAGGTCTGCCCGAACTGCGGATCCACCGATCTGACTCCTCCCCGCGAATTCAATCTGATGATGAAAACCTACGTCGGACCCGTGTTCGATGACGATCATGTGGCCTATCTGCGCGCGGAAACCTGTCAGCCGATCTTCGTGGATTTCCACCTGATCCGCATCGCCACCCGCATGCAGCTGCCGTTCGGAATCGCCCAGATCGGAAAATCCTTCCGGAACGAAATCACTCCCAGAATGTTCACTTTCCGCTCCCGCGAATTCACGCAGATGGAGATGGAGTATTTCTGCCACGAGAAGAACTCCATGCAGATCTGGGAACACTGGCGCGACACCCGCTATGCCTATTACAGAGACCTGCTCGAATTCCGCGAGGACGAAATCCAGTTCCATGTCCATGAAAAACTCGCGCACTATGCGAAGGCGGCGGTCGACATTGAATTCAAGTTCCCGTTCGGATGGGGCGAGCTGGAGGGAATCCATCACCGCGGTACATGGGATATGTCCCGCCATCAGGAGTTCTCCAGCGAGAACCTGGAGTATTTCGATCCGGCTACCGGAGAGAAATATCTGCCGACCGTGGTCGAAACGTCGGTCGGACTCGACCGGACCTTCCTCGCCGTCCTCTCCCATGCGTACGATGAGGAGAAGGCGCCGACGAAGAAGGAGGGAATGGATGAAGATGTGCGGATCGTTCTGCATATCCCCGCCCGGATCGCTCCGGTTCAGGTCGCCGTGATGCCGCTCTCGAAGAAACTGAACGACAAGGCGCTCGCTCTCCGCAAGGAGCTCTGGAACTCCTTCCGGACCGAGGCGGACGTCACCGGCAACATCGGAAAGCGCTACCGCCGTCAGGACGAAATCGGAACTCCCTTCTGCGTGACATACGATTTCGATTCCGATTCCGACAACGCGGTAACCGTTCGCGATCGGGATACCATGGCGCAGGAACGGGTCTCCATCGACAATCTTTCCGCGTATCTCTCGAAAAAGATCTACGGACGCTGAAAAACCGTTCCGTCCGGTTCTTCTTTTTCTGAATCATCTTTTGCGGACCGGGGAAGGGGATTCCTTTCACCGGTCCGCGGAACCAGAACAGCGGGTGCCGGGCAGGAGCTCCCTCATGACGCCAAAGTCCGGGACAAGGAGTTTGTTGTGAATACAATCTGTGATACGATGGAGCAGGGCTGGAATTTCATCTGGAAGAGTCTTTTTTATCCGGAAACCAGCCTGTTTTACGATTACCTGACCGGATGTGGAGAGATGCGGTTCGCCCATCTGCCGAAGAAGGAGGAAGTCGCCGCCCAGGTTCCCAATCCCTGCGGATGGGGAACCGGAATGGAGGACTGCATGCTCAATGCCGGATCGGTGATCGACATTCTCCGGATCCGGAAAACCATGCTCGGAGAGGAGAACACCGGACGGGCGGAAAAGGTCGTAAACGGAATCCACCGCTGTGCAACCGTGCATGGAAAGGATGGATTTCTGGTAAGAGGGGTCACGCTGGACGGGAAAAGCTGTTATGTAAACTCGTCGCGCGATCAGTTCACGCTCGCGGTGTTCGGGTTGTGGCGTTTCCTCCGCACCTGGGAGGGGGCCTCGGAACCGGTTCGGAAAAACGCGGAGTATGCTCTCCTTGCCATCGCCCGTTACTGCGAGGCAACCGTGACGGAGGCCAATGACTACGATCTCCTCCGGCTGGACGGAAAACCGGCGCTGGTCTCCAAACTGTGGAACTGCGCGGTGCATGAGTGGCTGCGTCTTCCGATGATCTATGCCGCGGCGTTCGACTGCTCCGGAGACCGGCACTGGGCGGAGCTCGCCGGACGATATGCGGACCGCGCTCTGGCCGAGTCGCTGAAATTCGACCCCGCCGACCCCGCCTGGTGGGATATCTCCCTGATGCAGATGCAGATCTCGCTGACCATGTTCCGCGAAATCGGTCTCTTCCCCGAAATGGAATCCGCTCTGACAAGCCTGATTCACCGCGTGTCGGCAAAATCGGAGGAGAAACTTCGCGAAATCCTCCGCGGCGCTCTCGAATACGACGGCGAATGGAACGTCCGGAACGCCGACTGGAGAACCCGTCCGTTCCTGCTCCAGAAAGAGGTGCTCAAACGAACCGGAGGAGTTGCTCTTCTCGGCGGAAAGGCCTATTTCAATCCCGTCTTCCCCGATGAGTACCGGAAGCCGTTCAACTATCTGCGCGGAACTGGAAATTATCTGATCGCATGCGCATCCGATGCCGACTGGAAGATGCCGGAGGATCTGCGCACATCCTTTGTCCGTCTGATGGAACGTCAGGTTTTCTCCGACGCCGCCACGGACGGGGTCATCAATCTGCTTCACGGCTACTGGCTCTTTCGCCGGAACGGCTGACCGGAAAGCGGAACGCCGATTCAAATTCAGCAAAAAAACGGGAGTCTTTCGGAAATGACAAAATCAGAAGAGGCGGCCGCTCTGTTCCGCTCGGGCGCAAACTGTGCGCAGGCGGTTCTCGGAGCGTTCCATCAGGAGTGCGGACTGGACCGGGAGAGCGCGTTCCGCCTGGCTTCGGGATTCGGCGCGGGAATGGGACGCATGCGCGAAGTCTGCGGTGCAGTCTCCGCCATGGTGCTTGTCGCAAATCTGAAGTTCGGAAATCCGGATCCGGCCGACAAGCAGGCAAAAGACGCCCACTATGCCCGCATTCAGACCCTCTGTGAACGTTTCCGTGCGGAAACCGGTTCGATCATCTGCCGGGAACTTCTCGGGCTGACGGAGAAGCGGCCGGACTCCCCCGTTTCCGAAGCCCGGACCGCGGAATATTACCGGAAGCGCCCCTGTGTGGAAATGGTCGCTCTGGCCGCCCGGATTCTGGAGGAGTTCCTCAGGGAGTCCGGGCAGTCCGCCGGAATGTGAAGGGGCTCTCTTTTTATTTCGTCTGGAAGAGCCAGGTGGAGAGATACCGTTCTCCGCTGTCGGGAATCAGAACCACAATCCGTTTTCCCGCCCACTGCGCCTCCTTCGAGAGCTTCAGGGCGACCGACAGGGCCGCTCCGCCGGAAATTCCGATCAGCAGTCCTTCCCGCGTCGCCGCCTCCCGGGCGGTTTTTCCGGCATCCTCCGCGGAAACCGGGAAGACTTTGTCGATGATGGCGGTGTTCAGCGTTCCGGGCACGAATCCGGCTCCGATCCCCTGAAGAAGATGGGGACCCGCTTTGCCGCCGCTCAGAACTGCGGAGGTGTCCGGCTCCACTGCAAAAATCCGGACGGAAGGATTCTGCTCCTTCAGATATTCTCCGACTCCGCTGAGTGTGCCGCCGGTTCCGACTCCGGCGATGAAGGCGTCGATTTTTCCATCGGTATCGCGCCAGATTTCCGGTCCGGTGGTCTTTTTGTGCCAGGCGGGGTTGGCGGGATTTTCAAACTGCTGCGGAATGAACGAGCCCGGATTGGCCGCATGGAGCTCTTCGGCTTTGTCGATTGCGCCTTTCATGCCGGAGGCTCCGTCGGTCAGGACAATTTCTGCTCCGTAGGCCTGAAGGAGTCTTCTCCGTTCGATGCTCATGGTCTCGGGCATGGTGAGGATCAGCCGGTAGCCTTTCACGGCGGCGACCAGCGCAAGGCCGATGCCGGTGTTTCCGGAGGTCGGTTCAATAATCAGTGCGCCGGGTTTGAGGACCCCGCGACGTTCCGCATCCTTGATCATCGCAAATCCGATGCGGTCCTTGACGCTCGAGCCGGGATTGAAAAACTCCGCTTTGACAAGAATTTCCGCTTTTCCCTCATTCAGTTTACTGACTCGCACAAGCGGCGTATTGCCGATCAGTTCCATGACATTGTTTGCAATCCGGCTCATCGTGATCTCCTCATTTCTGTTTCCGCCGTCTGATCCGGCGGACGTTTCCGGGTACTATAATTCCGCTCCGGAGAAAATGCAAACGTCGGCGCCCGGCGGTTTTTTCCAATGGAAATTCCCGGATGCACTTGCTTTTTTGAAAAAAAGCGATATTATTTCACTACTATGAAAAATCTGAATCCAAAATATCATTTTCTTCGTCCGAACCCGGATTCCATGCCGGAGGCCCGCTATCTGATCTGCCCGAACTGCCGAGAGATGCTGGCGCCGGCCGATATCGAGGCGTTCGCTACATGTCCGTTCTGCAATACCCATCTGGAGTACAGCAACGAACTGGAAGATTTTATTCTGGCTCCGCTGGTCGCGCAGTGGATGAACTCCGCTTCCGCACTTGCCGCCCGCGCGCGGCGCAATCTCAAATGAGCACCGGGAGGGCGCGGGGCCGATGAAAAGCAGAACGTGGTTTTTTTCACTGTGTCTGGCGGGGGCTCCGCTGTTCCTTTCCGCGGAGGTGTTTTCGCTGTGGCCGTTTTCCGGAAACGAATCCATCGGGGTGGAGGAGGCTACCAGACCGGCTCCGCTCTGGACGGAAAAAGTGATCGTGAACGGTCGCTCTCTGGAACTGGGGGTGGCGCTGAACCGGAATTCTCTGGAGGTCTGCCGGAACAATCTGCGGAAGCTGTATCCGAATGCGTCGTTTGCGGAAAACGCAAATTCGTTGCTGGCGGAGATCAAACTCAAAAACGGGCTTCGTCGACGCATTTATCTGCTGGCGATCGACGGGATTTATCCGGTGATCTCGTTTTCCATGGATCTGCCGCCGTCCGGGATGAAGGCCGGAGAGTGGCCGTCGGAATTCCCGCTTCCTCCGGGGGCAACGCCTGTGATGACGATGCGTTTCCCCGCCCGAAATGCGGTTTATGGAGCATTTACTTCCTCGTTCGATGTCCGTCAGACTCTGCCGTCGCTGGCCTCTTCCCTTCAGTCGATGGGATGGAGCAGCGTCTCCGGGGAGCATCAGAACCCGCTGACCGGATCCGGAGAGATCTTCCTGCGGAACGATTCCTCTTCCATGCTGGTGATCGGACTGACTCCGCGCAAGGACGGCGGATGTTTCGGAACAATCTATCAGAGGAAAAATAAATAATCCGCGTCTCTGCTTCCGTGGTCTTTTCCTGTCCGAGGGGATGAATGCGGATGAGGATACAAAAAAAACCGCCGTGGTTCAGACGGCGGTTTTTTTTTGTGATTCTTCCGGATTTATCCGAAAGCGGAATGTTATTTTTTGACCTGGGGGAAGGTCTTCAGCGCTTCGGAGGCGCAGGTGCGGAGAAGTGCGGCCTGCTTGTTGCCGATGTTCCGGGGAACAAACTGGATGGAGGCGGGATCCTCGCCGAAGAGGAAGCCGTACCAGACACAGCCCTGGAGATAGTTTCCGTCGTTGTTCAGGTGAATGTTGTCGGTTTTGATCACCATTTCACCGGTTTTTCTGTCTTTGGCCCACCAGTCGTTGCCGACGACATCTCCGGCGCGTTTCGGCAGATCCGGGCAGACGAGATTCTTTTTCTCTTCCGCCGTGGGCGGCGTGTATTTCACCGGAGTCTTTTCCCGGAACAGCTGCACCGCCTTGCCGACCGGAATCACACGGAGTTTGTGCTCCTTGGCAAGATCCGTATAATTCGCGGTGAGACGGTCGTACATGCCCTTCTGATCGAATCCCCACCCCGGTTTCGGTCCACTGATGCGTCCGTCGGAGTTGCGGTACGACCAGGTCTGATGCACCACGATTTCCGCCTGCGGAGCATTTTTCCGGATATATGCGATCAGCTCATTGGCCGCCGGCTGGAATTTCTCCTTGTTCCAGCTTTCGTGACTTCCCTGCTGGATGGTCACGATATCCCATTTCTCCGCCTTGATCATCTCCGGGAGGTTGACTCTGCGGCGTTTCTGGTAGTTGGTCCCGTAGGGCTTGTAATTCGGATCGTCCTCCGCCTTCTTCAGCTCGGCAATGTGACGGTTCAAGGTGCAGCCGCCGATCATCATCTGCGCCAGCAGAAGATTGTGTTTCTTTTCCGCTTTCACAATGCGCGGCAGATAGCTCAGCACGCTCTGGGAAAAACTGTTTCCGATCATCAGAACTTTCAGTTCCTTTGCCGAGAGCGTCGCGGCCGCGAACAGTGCCGCAGCCATCAGAAGTGTTCTTGACATACATTTCCTTTCTGTTTCGTTGTTTTTTTCAGTCGGAGCCGGACATACACTCTCTCTGCGATCCTCTGCTGACCGAGGGCGTTCGCGTCCGGTGGAATTTACGATTCCGAAGGGGTATAATAGCATTGTTTTAGTCGGTTTTCAAGCGGTCTGACGTTTCCGCGGTCCGTTTTTGAGGAAAGAAAGGAGGGGGCGGAGCCCTCCGCATGACGGGAGTCCGGACGGTTGCAAAATGGTCGGATGCGGTCGGGACACGGTTGGAATCCTGCTGCTGATCTGGCATAAATCTTATATTTTTTGGCACAAAACGAATTCTTTCCCTGGAAAGCCGGGGTATATTTCCCTCAATAGAACGGTTTGATTTTTCAGGAAATTTCAAGGGAAAAACGAGGAGAAGTTCGAATGGATTGCTGGAAGGTGGTCGGGAAGGTAAAGGCGTTTTCGTCTTCGGAAGTGAAGGAGTCGCCGGTGGGACTCGGGTTCGAAAAGCTGGACCGGGGGGTGTTCGATCCGGAAAAGGCGTATGACAAGGTGGCGCAGCTCGGAGTCAAGTGGATCCGGATTCAGTCCGGATGGGCGCGGACGGAGACGGAAAAGGGTGTGTATCACTGGGAATGGCTGGATTCGATCGTCGAGAATCTTCTCCGGCGCGGACTTCAGCCGTGGATCTGCCTGTGCTACGGGAACGGTTTGTATGATGCGGCGGCGGCAAAAATTTTCGGAGCGGTCGGCTGTCCCCCGATCCATACGGAGGAGCAGAGAGAGGCGTGGATGAACTATGTCAGCGCTCTGACGGAACGCTACCGCAGAAAAGTGCAGTGGTATGAGGTGTGGAATGAACCCGACGGCTCCTGGTGCTGGAAACACGGCGTCAGCGGAACGGAATATGGAGAGTTCATCAAGGCGACCGCCGCAGCGGTGCGGATCGGCGACCCCGATGCAAAGGTGATCGGAG
>ERZ824600.2135-NODE-2135-length-21996-cov-3.810674_pt1 | contig 21996 bp, 17 predicted proteins | sample MGYA00519933_ERZ824600 | MGnify/ENA primary metagenome ERZ824600 (study PRJEB31778, sample SAMEA3449178) | human gut metagenome | biome: human gut; feature: human-associated habitat; material: faeces | place: United Kingdom | collected 2010/2012 ... | reverse complement strand
GAACCATCAACCTGCTGATTACAAATCAGCTGCTCTGCCATTGAGCCACACCAGCGTTTTGTCGCTTCCGGTCGGACGAGCTATATTATATCAGATTCTCTCGTGCTTGTCAATACCTTTTCGCATGAAAAATTATTTTTTTGCGTTGCCGAGGCTCTCTCTTAAATGGATTGTCGCCGCGGGCGCCGGATGAGGAGGTATAAAGGTTTTGCCACAGGCAAAACCTACCGAACCCAAGTAGGGGAGGGGCTCTGCTCCTCCCGATAAAATTTGTACAGACTTCAACGGCGGGAGTGGCGACCTCGGGTTTCACCCGAGCTCACCCTCCCCTACGGCTGCTGCCGTGCAGTGCGATATGACTTTTCGGATTTATTCGCACTGTGCAACGGGATGCAAAAGTCTGATGTAACTATATCTCCACAGCAGATATGAGTCCGACTTTGGTTGCGTTCGGGTTTAGCCGTGCCGGGCACGGATAAACGCGGCGGGCAGCAGAACGCAAAATGATGACCCGACTTTATTCCCCGCCTACCATCGGGGTATGAAGCCCGGAATCTGCTCCGACGCCACCCGAGCATAAAAAACCCCGCCGAGCCGTGTAACCGCCATGAGGAAACCCTGCCGAGCAAGGTGGGGTCCTATCTCGGGCTTTACTGCTCCCAGCGTCCCCGGAGCGAGGCAAGACAAGTCGATTGCGGTCGCACCGGAGGAGGTCTGCAAACCACCCTCGATTCCTTATTTCGGATCCCTTGAAAGTAATGTAGGTTCCGTTTTGACGGTTATCACGAACTAAGCAGGATAGATTTTAAGGTAAGAGATCATTCGGCGTCGTAGTCGTATTCGGCATCGAAGGCATCGTCGAATGTGCGGGCAACACGGTCAAATTCCGCATCGTCCTCGATCTCGATGAGCTCCTCCTCGCCGTTTTCGTCCTTGACGCTCTTGAGGATGATGTACTCGGAGAACCCGCCGTCATCGTCGGCAGAGCCTGCCGGGATGAGCGCAAAGTACTGTACTCCGTCCACGACGCAGCCGCCGATAACTTCAAATTCTATCTCGTTGTTGTCCTCGTCAAGCAGAGTTACGATCTCCGCTTCAAGCATTTCGTCGTTTGTGTTTTTGTTTTCGTTGTTGTCCATGTGTGACCTTGCTTTCCGGGCAGCAGCGCCGCCCTCTCACTCTCTGTTAATATTGTATCCCATTCGGGACGTTTTGTCAATGGAATATCATGTAATCGGAAGATTTTTATTACAAAAATTATTTATCGCTCACACCGAGGTCAAGAACGCTCGAAAGAATGTAGTTGGAAACGAACATTCCGTTGGAGGTGAAGCGATAGTTCTCGCCGTCGCACTCGACAAAGCCGTCTTTTATGTACTCGTCGAGCAGGACGCCGTACTTTTCTTTGAAGGAAACGCCGAAGCGCTCGTCAAAGGCGCGGATGTTGACGCCCTCGTCAAGGCGCATACCGAGCATGACATATTCGTCCATGCTCTCGCGGGAGCGTATCTTGTCGCAGCTTGCGATGATGTTGATGTCGGAGCCGATTATCTCGATGCCGTCGATGTAATCGCGCACGACGCGCGTTGCGGAGAAGCGCTCGCGCCCGAAATATGAGTGCGCACTCGCACCGAGACCGAGATACTCGTCGCAATGCCAGTATTTGAGGTTGTGCTTTGATTCATACCCCGGCTTTGCAAAATTGGATATCTCGTATCTCTTGTAGCCGCGCGTGCCGAGATAGTCGATGGCACGCATATACATTTCGTATTCGGCATCCTCGTCGGGGAGAGGCAGCGACTCGCGGCGGCGCGCAAAGGGAGTTCCGTCCTCGATCTTGAGCGCGTAAAGCGAAATGTGCTCGGGTGCGCGGGAGGCGGCAAAGGAGAGCGACTGCATGAAGGAATCGACGGTCTGTTCGGGGATGCCGTACATGAGGTCGATGCTTATGTTGTCAAAACCGGCGCGGCGCGCATCGTTGAACGCAGCCTCGGAATCGGTGACGGTGTGAGACCTGCCGAGAGCCTTCAGCTCGCCGGGGACGGCACTCTGCATTCCTATGCTCAGGCGGTTGACGCCGAGACGGCGCAGACGGCGGAGATTTTCGAAATTTACGGTCGCGGGGTTCGATTCCATTGAGAATTCGGCATCCTTTGCGACCTTGAAATTGCGGTAAACGCCCTCGATGATGCGCTGGAGACGCGGCATATCAAGGAACGTGGGCGTGCCGCCGCCGATATATACGGTATCTATCTCATAGGGACGGCACTTGTCGCGCCAGTCCTCCATCTGGAGCAGGAGCGCGTCTGTATAATGCTCGATCACAGCCTGATTGTTGGGCACGAACGAGCAGAAATCGCAATAATCGCATTTGCTGCGGCAGAACGGAATGTGTATATAAAGCCCCAGCGGCTTTTTTTCCTGTTTGCGGAAGAGATCTGACAGTGACATTTCAATATTCCTTTCAGTTTGATGTGTGGAGCGGGAACGACGGCGTTATTTCGTGTCGTCGCCCAGTTTGAGCACAGCCATAAACGCTTCGGGAGATATCTGTACCGAACCGAGACGGCGCATTTTCTTTTTGCCTTCTTTTTGCTTTTCAAGCAGCTTCTTTTTGCGCGTGATGTCGCCGCCGTAGCACTTGGCGAGAACATCCTTGCGCATTGCCTTTACCGTCTCGCGCGCGATTATGCGCGAGCCTATCGCAGCCTGTATCGGTACCTCGAAAAGCTGACGCGGGATGTTGTCCTTCAGCCGCTCGGCTATCTTGCGGGCGCGGGCATATGCCTTTTCCTCGTGAACGATGAAGGAAAGTGCGTCTACCTTGTCGCCGTTTAGCAGGAAGTCGAGCTTGCAGAGCTTTGAATCGCGGTATTCAAGGAATTCGTAGTCAAGCGACGCATAGCCGCGCGAACGGCTCTTGAGCGCGTCGAAGAAATCGTATATTATCTCGTTGAGGGGCAGCTCGTAGTGGAGCTCGGTGCGGATGTCGTCAAGGTATTTCATGTCGATGAATACCCCACGGCGATCCTGGCAAAGGTCCATGAGCCCGCCGACATATTCCGCAGGCGTGATTATGCTCGCCTTCACTATCGGCTCGCGCGCCACGTCGATCTCGTCGGGCTGCGGATAGCTCGCCGGGTTGTCGATGCGCACGACCGAGCCGTTTTTGAGCTTTACCTCGTATATGACGCTCGGAGCCGTCGTTATGAGGTCAAGGTTGAACTCGCGCTCGAGCCTTTCCTCGATTATCTCCATGTGCAGGAGCCCGAGGAAGCCGCAGCGGAAGCCGAAGCCGAGGGCTATCGACGTTTCGGGCTCAAACGAGAGCGCCGCGTCGTTGAGACGGAGCTTTTCAAGCGCATCGCGCAGGTCGCCGTAACGCGCACCGTCCTCGGGATAGATACCGGCATAGACCATCGGCTGCACCGCCTTGAAGCCGGGCAGCGGCTCGGCGGCGGGATTTGAGGCAAGCGTAACGGTGTCGCCCACCTGCGTGTCGCCGACGTTTTTGATCGACGCGGTGATATATCCGACGTCTCCCGCAGAAAGAAGCTCACGCTTCTGAAGCCCGAACGGCTCCATAGTGCCGACCTCGACAACGTCAAAGGTCGTTTTCGTGTTCATGAGAAGTATGCGGTCGCCGGCGCGAAGGGTGCCGTCCTTTACGCGGACATAGACCACAACGCCGAGGTAGCTGTCGTAATACGAGTCGAATATGAGGCACTTGAGCGGCGCGTCGGGGTCGCCGGACGGCGCGGGAATGTCGCGCACGACCGCCTCAAGCACCTGATCTATATTCAGCCCCATCTTGGCGGAGACTGCGGGGCAGCCCTCTGCGGGAATGCCGATGACCTCCTCTATCTCGCGGCGGCTGCCCTCGATATCGGCGGAGGGAAGGTCTATCTTGTTGATTACGGGAACTATCTCATGCCCCGCGTCAACGGCAAGATATGCGTTTGCGAGCGTCTGCGCCTCAATGCCCTGAGTGGCATCGACCACGAGCAGCGCGCCCTCGCAGGCGTTGAGCGATCGGGACACCTCATAGTTGAAGTCAACGTGACCGGGCGTGTCGATGAGGTTCAGCTCGTACACACCGCCGTCGGGCGCACGGTAGTCAAGACGCACGGCGCGCGCCTTGATCGTAATGCCCCTCTCGCGCTCGAGGTCCATATTGTCGAGCACCTGATCCTCCATGTCGCGCTTGGCGACGGTGCCCGTTGCCTCAAGCAGACGGTCGGCAAGGGTGCTTTTGCCGTGATCTATATGTGCGATTATCGAAAAATTTCTGATATGTGTGCGGTCGGATCTCTCCATTAAAATTCCGTTGCCTTTCTGACGATTGCAGTGAGATACAATTACCTTATCTATTATATAACAAATGCGGTCATAACGCAATAGGGGATGAAAAATTTCGGTCAAAAACCTCCCCTCGGCAACACCGCGTTGACACGCGCTGTTTTTCATGGTATAATTTTCGCAGAACAGGCACGTGCCTTAAAGGAGGCATACGATGAGTGACGATATAATAAGAACAGAACACCTTGAAAAAAGCTTCGGCGACGTCAGGGCGGTGAACGACCTGAGCTTTCGCGTGAAGGAGGGCGAGCTTTTTTCATTCCTCGGCGTCAACGGCGCGGGAAAATCAACAACGATAAACATACTCTGCGGGCAGCTCGGAAAGGACGGCGGCAGCGTCTGTATATGCGGCGCCGATCCCGAGAAGGACCCGGACGCCGTAAAGCGTTCGCTCGGCGTCGTGTTTCAGAACTCGGTGCTTGACCGCGAGCTGTCGGTGAGAGACAATCTCGAGAGCCGCGCGGCGCTCTACGGCATAAGCGGCGCGGCGTTTCGCGCGCGCCTCGGCGAGCTTGCCGGGCTGCTCGGCTTTGCCGACCTGCTACGCCGTCCGCTCGGCAAGCTGTCGGGCGGTCAGCGGCGCCGCATAGATATTGCACGCGCACTGCTGCACGAGCCGAGGGTGCTCATCCTCGACGAACCGACGACCGGGCTCGATCCGCAGACGCGCAGACTACTGTGGAGCGTGCTCGGCGACCTCCGCCGCAAAAAGGGGCTCACCGTCTTCCTCACGACGCATTATATGGAGGAAGCGGCAGACTCGGACTATGTCGTGATACTGAGCCGCGGCAGCATCGCCGCAGAGGGAACGCCGCTAATGCTCAAAAACCGATACACCAGCGATTTTATCACGCTGTACGGCACAGACGAGGACACCGTGAAGCGGCTCGGCGCGCCGTATGAGAAGATACGCGACGCATACCGCGTGTCGGTCCCCGGTACCGCCGCGGCGACGGAACTGATAATCGCGCACCCCGAGATATTCCGCGATTATGAGATCACAAAGGGCGGCATGGACGATGTGTTTCTTACGGTCACGGGACAGACACTGACGGGGGGTGAGGCAAAATGACGGCACTTGCGGCACTTGTAAAACGCAACATAAAGCTTTATTTCAAGGACAAGGGGATGTTTTTCTCCTCGCTGATAACACCGGTGATACTTCTGGTGCTGTATGCGACGTTCCTCAAAAAGGTGTACGACGATTCCTTCCGTGCGGCTGTCGCCGCGGCTGGAGCGACCGTCTCCGACAAGCTGCTTAACGGCTGCGTGGGCGGTCAGCTCGTCTCATCGCTGCTGGCGGTCAGCTGCGTTACCGTTGCGTTCTGCTCGAACCTTCTCATGATAAAGGACAAGACCTCGGGCGCACGGCATGACCTTACCGCGGCACCCGTGCACTACGGCACGCTCGGGCTGGGATATTACCTTGCGTCACTGGCATCCACGCTCATAGTCAGCTTTGTTTCGCTTGCCGTCTGCCTCGGCTACCTGCGGGCTGTCGGATGGTATATCACCGCGGCCGATGCGGCGCTTATGGCGCTCGACGTTCTTTTGCTGACAATGTTCGGCACGGCGCTCTCGTCATGCGTGAATTCGCTGCTGAGCACCGACGGGCAGGCGTCGGCGGTCGGAACGATCGTCAGCGCCGGCTACGGGTTCATCTGCGGCGCGTATATGCCGATATCGAATTTCGGAGAGGGACTGCAGCGGGTGCTCTCCTTCCTGCCCGGAACATACGGCACGAGCCTTTTGCGCAATCACGCCATGCGCGGCGTGTTCGACGCGATGAGCGGCGAGGGTTTCCCCGCAGAGGTGGTGGACGCGATACGCGACAGCGTGGACTGCAACATTTACTTTTTCGATAAAAAGGTCGGAGAAGCGGAAATGTATATGATCCTCTGCGGCAGCGTGGTGCTGCTCATATGCCTGTGCGTCGCACTGAATATCCGCGCCGGACGAAAGAAAAAGTAAAGAAGCGGCGAGCGTGACATCGGATAAACCGCAAGATCGCCGTTTCCGAAAAGCAAAAGAAAAACAAAAATGATAATATAGGGGAGATAGCTCCCCAAAGCCAAATTTGATAATGTAGAGGAGGGTGACCCCGGGTGAAACCCGAGGTCGCCACTTCCGTGAAACAAGTACAGATTTTATTCACTAAAGTTTATCTTTTACTTTACGTCCGTTGACGGAACGTCGGCTAACGGCAGCCTTCCCGTGTCCGGGAAGGTGGTGCCGCAGGCGCCGGATGAGGAGGTATAAAGGTTTTGCCACAGGCAAAACCTACCCAATCAATACAGATTTCATTCACGGGAGGAGCGACCTCGGGTTTCACCCGAGCTCACCCTCCCCTACGGCAGTAGCCGTATAGTAAGATATGATTCTTTCAGGTTCAGCCGTGCCCGGCACGGCTAAACGCGGCGGGGCAACGGAACGTAAAATGCCGATCTGACTTTATTCCCCGCCGAAGGTCGGGATATGCAGTTCAGAGTCTGCTTCAACGTCACCCGAGCCCCAAAAGTCTTGACTTTTTTGCGTTAAAGTGCTAAACTATAAATGATGTACGGATCTTTCCGTCACAAGGAGGATAACAAAATGGAAATAGCGCGGACGGAAGCTATCGACCGTCTTTTTGAGAGCATTCTGAGCCTCGGCAGCATTGACGAATGCTATGAATACTTTGAAGATCTCTGCACCGTAAAGGAAATAACCGATATGTCGCAGCGCCTTGAGGCAGCCGTGAAGCTTGATGAGGGCGTGTCGTATCAGAAGATACAGGAGAGCATGAAGATCAGCTCGGCGACCATCGGCAGGGTCAACCGCTGCCTCTCATACGGCACCGGCGGGTATAAAAAAATAATCGAAAGACTGCGCACGGCAGACAAAAAGTGACGGAAAGCACCGGATCCGATTGGATGTGATGAATTGAAAAACGCATTTTCGGGATTTATAAAACGGCAGTCGCCGGCAAGGATAATCGCCTTCGGTTTTGCTGCCGTCATACTCATAGGCTCGGGGATACTGATGCTCCCGTGCAGCGTGCGCGAGGGCGTTGCCCTGCGGTATATCGACGCGCTCTACACCTCAACGAGCGCCGTGTGCGTTACCGGTCTTATTGCCGCCGACGCGGGCGATACCTTTACCGCGTTCGGGCAAACCGTGCTCGCCGCCCTCATTCAGATAGGCGGTCTCGGCGTTACGGCGATAGGCGCCGGCGTTATACTTGCCACAGGCAGACGTATGAACCTCAAGGAACGCACCGTAGTGCGCGAGGCGCTCAACTTTGACTCGGGCAGCGGCGTGGTAAGACTGCTGCGCAGCATTTTTCTGACCACCGTGGTGATCGAGCTTGCGGGAGCCGCACTGAGCTACCCTGTGTTCGCGCGCGACCACACGCCGCTGCACGCGGTGGGGATAAGCCTGTTCCATTCGATAGCCGCCTTCAACAACGCGGGATTCGACATCCTCGGCGGCGGCACGAACCTGATCCCGTACCGCGACAGCATAACGCTCAACCTCGTCTCCGCAATGCTCACCGTGCTCGGCGGCATAGGCTTTCTCGTGATAAGAGAGGTGCTCTCCAAGCGCTTCCGCCGTCGCCGCTTCTCGATGCACACGCACGTGGTGCTTTCGATGAGCGCCGTGCTGCTTGCCGCGGGCACGCTGCTTCTCAAGTTTACCGAGGGCGATAACATAAGCTGGCTCGGCGCATTCTTTTTCAGCGCGTCGGCGCGCACATCGGGCTTTTCGACATATCCCCTCTCCGGCTTTTCCAACGCAGGGCTTATCGTGCTGAACGTTCTGATGTTTATCGGCGCCTCTCCCGGCTCGACCGGCGGCGGCATCAAGACCAGCACCTTCTTTGCGCTGCTTCAGGGGATAAGATCGGCGGCAACGAACAAAAGCGAAAAGGCATTCCGCTATTCTGTGCCGAAAAGCGCCTTCCGCAAGGCTGCCGTGATAACGGCGATAGGCATCTCTGTCGTACTCACAGGCACATTTTTTATGGCTCTGATGGAGCCGGATATACCTCTGCGTGATATAGTCACGGAGGTCGTGAGCGCGTTTGCGACCGTAGGACTTTCCACCGGCATCACACCCGGGCTGTCGGTCGGCTCAAAGCTGCTCTCGGTGCTTATAATGTACATCGGCAGACTCGGTCCGATGACCATCGTTACTCTATGGTACTTCTCGCGCGGCGAGAGAGTGAGCTACCCCGAGGGCAACCTTGTGATAGGCTGAGCCGCGGGAACACCGGAAAGGATGTGTTTTTTATGGCAAAAAGAAATCAAAGATCAAAGGACAAGACCATATACGGTATAGTGGGGCTCGGGCGCTTCGGAACCGCTCTTGCCACCGAGCTTGCGCGCTCGGGCGCCGAGCTGATAGCGCTTGACAACGATGAGGAAAAGGTGCGTGAGATACGCGAATACACCGAGAACGCCTTTGTCGTTCACACGCTCGATAAAAGATCGCTCGCCGAGACGGGCATCGGCAACTGCGACGTTGCCGTTGTATGCATAGGCGAGCAGATGGATGTTTCGATACTGACGACGCTCAACCTCGTGAGCCTCGGCATTCCCAAGGTCATAGCAAAGGCAAAGAGCGCCGAGCACGGCGAGATACTCGAAAAGCTGGGCGCCGAGGTGGTATACCCCGAGCGCGACATGGCGGTGCGCCTTGCAACGCGGCTCGAAACGACCAAGGTGCTCGATTATATGCAGCTCAACGAGCAGCTCAATATATCAAAGCTTGCCGCACCGGACGCCGTCATCGGCAAGACGGTCGTTGAGGCTGATCTGCGCCGCAGATTCGGCGTGAACATCGTTGCCGTCGAAAACGCCGGCAGCGTGACCGATCTTATAAAGCCCGACTATGTATTCCGCCCCGGCGACATTCTCATCGTGTCCGGTAAAAAGGACGGGATCATGCGTCTTTCGGAACTTGAAGAGAAAAAATAAGAAAGAAGGATATAAAAATGATGCGACTTTCAATGGAAACTCTCAACCTGGGTCTTGACTACGGCATAAAAGAGGCGCTCCGCCTTATGAAGGATGCGGGATTTGACGCCGCCGACCTTACGCTCGACAAGATCAACCCCGACGACGATCTGCTCCATCGCCCGGATATGCGCGAATTTGCCGTTTCGCTGCGCAAATACGCCGAGGAGATCGGCATAGGCTTTGCGCAGGCGCACGCGCCCTTCAAGGTGCAGTACGGCGATCCGTTTGATATGAGCTGCCCCGCATATGCCGACGTGGTAACGTCCCTTGAGCTTTGCGCCATCCTCGGCATACCGCACGTCATCGTTCACGCGATAAAGACGCCGCGTGAGGATATAAATGTGGATTACAAGGAATATAACCGCGCATACTACCTCTCGCTCCTGCCCTACTGCGAGAAATTCGGCATAAAGATCGCCGTTGAAAACCTTTTCTGGAAGGACAAGCTGCGCGACTGCTTCTTCGGCATTTTCCCGACGCCGAAGGAGATGACCGAATTCGTCGATTCGCTCGGCAGCCCGTATTTTGTAGTGTGCTGCGACCTCGGTCACGCCGCGATAACCGGACTCGCGCCCGAGACCTACATAGGCGGCATGGACAACCGCCACCTGCTTTCGCTGCACGTTCAGGACACCGATTTCAAGGGCGACCGCCACATCCTTCCCTACGAGGGCAAGCAGGACTGGGATGCCATCTGCCGTTCGCTCGCAGCCATCGACTACCGCGGCGACTTTTCGTTCGAGATACTTCATTACATCGACAAATATCCGCCCGAGCTCATCCCCGCCGCACTTGAATTTGCCGTAAAGGTCGGCAGAGCACTCATCGCGCGCGTCGAGAGCTATCGTAAAAACGCGTGACCGCGACCGGGAGCCTGACAGGATAGCGTAAAAAATGCCGGCATGACCGCCGGCATTTCCGAGGGGCTTTTAAAAGCATTGTGCTTTTAAAAGCCCCCGTATTTATTTTGCGTACTTCATAAGTATATTGTAATGATCGGCGAGCACCAACGCCATGTTACGTCCCTTGCCCGTTATGACGATATAGCGCTTGCCGTTTCCCGCAACGGAATATGACGCAAGGCAACTGCCCGACTCATCCACATACCCGGTCTTTCCGCCGAGAACGGTGAAACCCTTGAGCTTTACCGCGCCGTAAGAGCCATCGTATTCCTTCATATTGTAAAACAGGCGGTCGTTAAGGCGGTGCTGCGTTGCGGGATCCTTGCCGTCCCCCGCAGTGGTATAGGTCTCGGTGCAGATTATCTTGCGCATCAGCTCATCCTTCAGCGCATAGCCGAATATCACGGCAAGATCGTGCACCGTAGTGTAGTTTTCGCTGTCGAAGAGCCCCGACGAATTTGAAAAATGCGTGCGCCTGAGCCCCAGCTCATTCGCCTTGGCATTCATAAGGCCCGCAAAGGCATCCTCATCCTCGGCGCAAAGATACGCAAGACCTACCGTTGCATCGCAGCCCGACGGCAGCATAGCGCCGTACATCAGGTCAAGCGCGTTTGCCGTCTCACCGATCTGATACCCCACCTTCATGGCGTCGCGGTCGAGCGAATAAAGCATCTTTCGCGTAAACGTAACGGTCGCCGATGTGTCGGCAATATGCTCGCGCGCAACGACAAGAGTCATTATCTTGGTGAGCGACGCGGGGTACATCACCGTATCGGCATTGTGCGCGGCTATGACCCTGCCCGTGTCGGCTTCGACCAGCACGGCGTATTCGGAATTTATGCCCGTTATCGCCGCAATATCGGCAGCATCCGTTTCGGTCACCGGTACCGTTGTTTCGGGCACGACGGTCACGGTGGGCGCGGGAGTTGCAACGGCGTTCACCCCGGGATCTGAGGTTATGTCGCCCTTTGTATATCTGCCGCCCGACGAAAGCGCAAAAACGGTTATGAATGTTATAAGAACTATCCCGAAAAGGATAAAAGCGAGCAGAAGCACGACGTTTAGCGTGCGGTCACGCGGTGCGGCGGGAGCATATGCGCCCGGTCTTTCCCGCGGAGCGGTGCGCGGTGCGCCGCCGTCCTGTCTCGGTCTCGGCGGACCGTCGGTTATGTATACCCGGTGGCTTCCCTCCGGGCGGTTTTCATTATTGTTCATAAGATCAATACCGCAAATATCATAAATATCATTATGTGAGCTTCGGCAGCCGGAATTTCCGCCTGCATATTTATTATATCATATGCGGTATGTCATTTCAAGTCAAACCGAGGCGTTTTGGCGCTTTTGCTTGATTTTATACTGTTTTTTTGTTTTCACACTTTATTTTATCCGATTTATATGCTATACTTATGGGAAAGGGATGCGGACCGGAGCCGTCTCCCCTCGGTTAATGAAATTTCGGGAGGTCGGAAATGCTATCTGTAATATACAGCGCGGGACTTTCGGGCATTGACAGCTTTATCGTCAGCGTAGAGGTCGACGCCGCGCCGGTGCTGCCGTATTTTGAACTTGTCGGGCTGCCCGATGCGGCGGTAAAGGAAGCCAAAGAGCGCGTGCGCACCGCCTGCTTCAACAGCGGGTTCCGCTTTCCCGAGCTGGGGCTTACCGTAAACCTTGCCCCCGCCGACCGTCGCAAGGAAGGCTCGGCTTTCGACGCCGCGATACTCACCGGCATACTACGCTGCGCGGGCGTGATAAAAAGGACCGTCCCGCTCGACGGCTGCGTTTTTGTTGGCGAGCTGTCGCTCTCGGGCGAATGGCGCCCGGTGCGCGGCGCGCTCTGTATGTGCGCGGCGGCAAAAAAGGCGGGAAAGACCGATATTTTCGTCCCCGCCGCAAACGCGCGCGAGGCTGCCGCGGTCGAGGGCATACGAGTGTTCGGCGTCCGTTCGATGCGCGAGCTTATCGACCACCTCAACGGTGTGGATCCGCTCACGCCGACAGAGGGCGACGTCCGCTCTCTCGACGACACGGGCATTTCCGCGGGGCTTGACTTTGCCGATGTCAAGGGGCAGACAATGGCAAAACGCGCCATGGAGATCGCCGCCGCGGGCGGACACAATATACTGCTGATAGGCCCTCCCGGCACCGGCAAATCAATGCTTGCCAAGCGCCTGCCGGGAATATTGCCGCCCATGACCTTTGACGAGGCGATAGAGGCGACAAAGATCCATTCCGTCTCGGGCGTGCTGCCCGACGGCGTATCGCTGCTCACCGCACGCCCATTCCGCGCGCCGCATCACACGATGTCGGCAGTAGCACTCGTCGGCGGCGGTGCCAATCCCATGCCGGGCGAGATATCGCTGGCGCACAACGGCGTGCTCTTTCTCGACGAGCTGCCGGAATTCCCCAAGCTCGTTACCGACACGCTGCGTCAGCCGCTTGAAGACCGCCGCGTTACCATCACCCGTGCCAGCGGGCGCGTGACATACCCCTGCTTTTTCATGCTCGTGGCGGCAATGAACCCCTGCCGGTGCGGCTATTACGGACATCCGACCCACCCCTGCACCTGCTCACCGGGAGATGTAAAAAGATATATCTCCAAAATAAGCGGTCCGCTGCTCGACCGCATAGACATAGAGGTCGAGCTCCCCTCTCTCAGCTACGACGAGCTTGCCTCCGACGACACGCCCACCGATACCTCGGCTGTCATCCGCGCCCGCGTGACCCGCGCACGTGAATTCGCGCGCGAGCGGATGAAAAAGGACGGCATCACAGGCGTAAACTGCAATTCTCAGCTTGATGCGGGCGACCTTCGCCGCACCTGTCACATAAGCTCCGACGCCTCGGCGCTCATGCGGTCGGCTTATGACAGCATGGGGCTTTCGGCGCGCGGCTACGACCGCGTTATGCGCATGGCGCGCACCGTTGCCGACCTTGCCGCCTCCGACACGGTAGAGGCGGAACACATCGCCGAGGCGATACAGCTGCGCAGCCTTGACCGCAAATACTGGGGCTGACGGCATTCACGGAGAAACACCCGTAAGAATATAATGGATAAGAACAAAGATCAGGAAAAAAGCGCCGGGATACGCGCGCATTACGAAAAAAGAAGCACCGATTTTTACTTTCGCTCCGACAGGGGCGGCAAGGTGACTCTCAGCTGCCGCCCGCACCTGCATTATCACATTGAATTTTTCGTTCTGCTTGAGGGCGAAGTGACAGTGTGGGTCGATTCGGTGCAATATACCGTGAGGGCGGGCGACCTTATGATCGCCTTCCCGAATCAACTGCATCAATACAGCAGCGACCCGGGATCACCCGAAAAGTATCTTCTTTTTGTCGTGAGCCCGGATCTCGTGCCGGAATTTGCGGATATCTTCAACTCCACGCTGCCGCATTCACCCGTTGTGGAGAGCTTTTGCGATATGCCGCGCCTTTTCCCGCTCGTGGAAGGACTGGCGGGAGTCAGCGGCAAAAACGAAAAGGGAAAATACCGCGAGGAGGTGCAGCGCGGTTATCTTACGGCGCTTTTCGGTCAGCTTTTGCCGATGATGACCCTTGACGAGATAAAGCTCGGCGATTCGCGCGCCGTGCGCGAGGTCGTGAATTACTGCTCGCAGAACTATACAGCCGACCTTTCGCTCGAAATGCTCGAACGCGAGCTGCACCTCAACAAATATTATATTTCGCACCTGTTTTCGAGCAAGCTCGGGATCAGGTTCAACGATTACGTCAATTCGCTGCGCGTTTCTCAGGCGTGCCGCCTGCTGCGCGACACCGAAATGCCGATAACGGAGATATCCGACGCTGTCGGCTTCAACACGCAGCGCACATTTAACCGTGCCTTTGCAAGATTTCGCGGCTGCTCACCCGGAGAGTACCGCCGCACGCGCCCCGACAAGGTGGAAAACGCGTCTATCCCGCCGACGGGAGCGCTTCCCGTGCATTTCTATCCGGTAAAAGAAAGATAAACGGCAGCAATGCCGAAAAAGCCTGCTGCCGCAGCCCACTGCGTCGGCAGGCTGTATGTGAGGTATCCCATGACTGAGCTTCTCGGTAAGATATTTATAAAAAACAGCGGCAACGTAAAGGACCGCACGGTGCGACGCGCGTGGGGAACGCTCGTCAGCACCGTGGGCGTTGTCATGAACCTTTTGCTGTTCGCGGGCAAATTTGCCGTAGGGACGGTGTTCGGCGCCGTTTCCGTCGCCGCCGACGCGATAAACAACCTCTCCGACGCCGGCTCTCAACTTATTTCGCTCGTCAGCTTCCGCATTTCGGCAAAGCCCGCCGACCGCCGTCACCCCTTCGGGCACGCGCGTATAGAATACGTCGCGTCGATGGCGGTATCCTTTGTTATACTCGTTATCGGCTTTGACCTTCTGCGCGAATCGGCGGGCAAGATATTCTCGCACGGCGAGACCGAATTTTCGTGGCTGTCGGTCGCCGTTCTCGGCGTGTCGGTGCTCGTAAAGCTGTGGCTTGCGGTGCTTAACCGCAAAGTCGGTGCGAAAATAGATTCATCCGTAATGCGTGCCGCCGCCGCAGACAGTCTCTCGGATGTCGCCGCTACCGGTGCCGTGCTCGTGTCTCAGCTCGTTTTGCACTTCACCGGCTTCAATACCGACGCATATCTCGGCGTTGCCGTCTCTCTGCTCATTATGTGGGCGGGCGTGAAGATACTTAACGATACAAAAAATTCGATACTCGGTGAAGCCCCCGATGAAAAGCTCGTGAGCGAGATAATGAAGCTCGTGAACTCCTATGACGGTGTTCTCGGCGTCCACGACCTTATGGTCCACAGCTACGGTCCCGGCAGAACGATAGCATCGCTGCACGTGGAGGTGGACGGCTCGGCGGACATATTCGAATCGCACGATCTCATCGACAACATCGAAAAGCGCCTTTGCGACGAGCTTGGCCTTTCGGCAACGATACACCTTGACCCCATCGTTACCGACAACGGAGAGGTAGACTCGACGCGCAGGCTGGTGCGGCTGAAAATGGAGGAGATCGACCCGCGCTTCAGCATACACGATTTCCGCATGGTCAAGGGCAGGACGCACACCAACCTGATATTTGACGTGCTTGCGCCGTTTGAGCAGAAAATGAGCGACGCGGAGATAAAAGCCGCCGCCGATGCCAAGCTGCGCGAGATAGACCCGACCTTTTGCGGCGTGATAACCGTGGACAGAGGATAACAGGCGGGCAGCCCGCAAGCGCGGAAGCATCGCTTTGAAACACAGACTCTGACTTTGTTTTGTCGAATAAAAATACGGATGGCCTTACCGCGGCAAGGTCATCCTTTTTTCGGTCCGTCACCTCAATTCCGACTGCAAAAAATCTGCGGTATTGCAGGATATCGGATCCTGTGCACATGGTTTGACATAATTTTCCTGTATTTTAGGCTATAATAATAGCCGAAACCCCTCTCACGGAAAAAGGAAGGTATGTTGAAAATGAACGGACAAGGTGAAAGAAAGGAAAAAATAAAGCCCGCGTCGGAGGTCGGTGCGCGGCTTGCAGGTCTTTGGAAAAAAACGGGCGCACGGATCGTGAACGCCGCAAAAGCGCTGGATCCCTCTCTGCCCGAGGGCGCGGCGCTTGCCGCCGCCGCATTTCTTCTCGGAAGGACCGCGATAGTCGGAGCGCGACCGTTCGGCTTTGCATTGCTTGCAGCCGCCCCGCGCGACGTGCCGCTTATTGCGGTCGGTCTGCTTTTATCCGCGCTCACGGTAGGCGGCAGCGACGGCATAATGCTCGCGTCGGTCTGCCTCTTTACGGTCGCTCTGCGGCTTGCGGTGCGCGCTCTGATCGACCCGCCGCGTGACGGCGGCATATCCGCCTCCGCGTTCGGCGAAAACGTGTATCTGCGCATGGCGTCGGCATCGGTATCGGCATTTGCGGCAGGGCTTTGGCGCCTGATAGCCGGCGGATTCTACTTTTACGACCTGCGCGGCGCGATAATCTCAATGCTGCTTGCGCCCGCGGCTGCGGGGATATTCGAGCCTGTCTTCAGGCGCGGCGATTTCTATCCCGACGGAACGGCAGAGCTCCCTCCCGTTACCCGAAAACGGAAACGGGAACGCAAACGCGCCAAGGGCGGTGCGGCGGCTGTCGCGGCGGCGCTCGGTTCGTCGGCTCTGAGATATGACGCAGCTCTTGCGGCACTCTTTTTCTGCGCGGTGCTCTCGCTGCGCGGCGACACCGTGGCGGGACTTTCGCCCGGTCACGCGGCGGCGACATTTCTTGTACTTATCGCGGCAAGGCGGCGCGACCTTTGGCGCTCGGCTGTGTGCGGGCTCATCACCGGCGCGGCGCTCGGTTGGCTCTGGGCGCCCGCTTATGCGGCTGCGGCTGCCGCGGCATGGGCAATGTTCAGAGTTTCGTCGGTCGGCGGTGCCTCTCTCGGAGCACTCATAATCTCGCTTGCGGGACTGTTTTCGGGCGGTTTTAACGGCGTTCTCGCCGCGCTGCCCGCCTCTCTGACCGGCATGGCTGTCTTTTGCACCGTCGATGCGCTTGCCGAGGCACACCGCCGCGGCAGTCGTGCCGAGAGGACCGACGCAGCCGAAGAAATGCCCGCGCTTTGCGACGCGCGCGAGCGCATGGGTGAGCTTTCCGACGCTTTCGGCGAGCTTTCGGCTGCTTTTTCGGAGCTTGCGGAGTGCCGCCGGCGTCCCGGCGAAGCCGAGCTGCGCCGCATGGCTGACGAGGTGAGCGACGAATTCTGCGCCGGCTGCCGCGAGCGGCAGCGTTGCTGGGAGCTTGAATACGACTCGACTCTTGCAGCCTTCTGCCGCCTTGCCGGCGCTGCTTTTGACGGCGGACGCGCCGCCGTCAAGACCGACGGCGTGCTGCCGCCGCGCTGCCCGAGCGTGCCCGACATTGCCGAAAGGATGAAGTCTCTTGCCTCCGAGGGGCTTCGCCGCACACTTGAGGACGAGCGGCTGTCGCTTTTTGCCTGCGACTACCGCGCCGTAGCAAGCATTCTTGCCGATGCAGCCGAGGCAAACAGGCGCGAGCACGCCGCAGACCCGGATGCCGGTGAGCGCGTTAAGGAGGTGCTTGAAGAAATGGGCGTGAGGGCATCGTCGGTCACGGTATCGGGCGAACGGCAGCTGCGCGTTGAAGCCGTGGGCGCCGACCTCACACGCTGCCGCACCCGTGTATACGATCTCAGACGTGCGGTCGAGGAGGCAGTCGGCGCTCCGCTGACCGACCCCGCATTCGTTCTGAAGGACGGAGAGGCTGTTCTCACCATGCACGCACGCAGACGGCTGAGCGCTGCATTTTCGGCAGCGCGCGGCGCACCGGACGGCGGCGTTTGCGGTGACACCGTGCTGAGGCTTGAAAACCGCAACAACTGCTTTTACGCCATAATATGCGACGGCATGGGCAGGGGCAGCGAGGCAGCGTTCACCGCAGGCGTATGCGGTATCTTTCTCAAGCGCATGCTTTCGGCTCAAAACAGCGTCGAAGTTTCGCTGCGACTGCTCAACAGCATAATCCGCGGCAAGGGCGGCGAGGAATGCTCTGCGGGCGTCGATCTGCTCGAGGTCGATCTGCTAACGGGCAAGGCGGCGCTCTACAAGGGCGGCGCGGCGCCCTCATACCTGCGGCGCGGAGACAAGATCTATTCCCTCTCCTCAAAGAGCGTGCCGCTCGGGATCATCGGCGAGCTTGACGCGGGAAAGACCGAATTTGCGGTCGAGCCGGGCGACATGATACTTATGATATCCGACGGTGTGCTTGCCGGGACCGACGGCGACGAGGACGGCAGCTATGTGTGGCTGCTCGACCTTCTTTCATCCTGCGACGCAAGGCACCTTGACGAAACGGCGCGGCGCGCACTGCGTATGGCACGCATCGCGGGCAGCCGCGACGACGCCTCGGCAGCCGTTATCGCAATAGGCGAGATGCCTCCGTCACCCGGCGAGGGCGCATAACGGGATACCGCGGAAAATACGCGAAAATCTCAAAAAAACTCGTTTTTCCTCTTGTTTTCTCTTGAAAAATCAATTATACCGTGTTATAATGATGACAACGTACTGAAATACGCCGAAAGGGGAAATCAATTATGGGAAAATTCGTTATCAAAGAAACCAAAAGCGGTTTCAAATTCGATCTTAAAGCCGGTAACGGTGAGATCATTGCCAGCTCTGAGGTCTACAATGCACTCAAATCCGCCCAGAACGGTGTTGAGTCGGTAAGAAACAACGCTCCGATCGCAAATGTTGAAGACCAGACCGTTGAGGGCTACGCCACCGAAAAGCACCCGAAGTTTGAGATGTACACCGACAAGGCGGGCGAATATCGCTTCAGACTGAAAGCCAAGAACGGCGAGATTATTGCGACCTCCGAGGGCTACAAGGCGAAAGCCGGCTGCCTTAACGGTATCGAATCCGTCAAGAAGAACGCCGCAGACGCTCCCGTCGTCCTTCCCGAAAAGAAAGACGAATAATAAAAAAAAAGCTGCCGCACCCGAGTGCGGCAGCTTTTTTTATTTGATCATTTTTCCGATCAGTTGATCGGCAGGTATTCATGCTCGAGCTGAGTGCGGATCTTGCCGAGATCGGGCACGATGACCGACATTCCGCGAATGCTTGCGTAGTAGAACGACCCCTGCGCGGGCACGCAGTAGGTGTTCAGCTCCATCGCCGTGACCATCGGTATGCACTGGGACGCCAGTTGCATTATCTGCGTGTTGGTCATATTGGTGGATAAGTAGGGCAGGATCTTTTCGAAAAGATTCATAAGCGTTTTCGCATCCGAATTTCTGAACTTCTGAAAAATGGCGTTCAGAACGGTGCGCTGTCTTGAGGTTCTGCCGAAATCGCTGTCAAGCTTGCGTATGCGGACATAGGAAAGCGCCGCAGCGCCGTTGAGGTGATATGTTTTTTCTTCCCATCCGACCTCAACGATCTGCGCCTCGGCAGCCGTCAGCTTGACGTCGACTCCGCCGAGTATGTCGATAACAGTCTGAAATCCCTCAAAGTTCACCTCAAAGCAGCCGTCGATGGTGATACCGAAGTTGACGGAGAATGTCTCGGTGAGCAGCGGGAAGCCGCCGAAGGCATATGCGGTATTGAGTCTGTTATCCGCATAACCGCCGGGGATATGCACATAGATATCGCGGAGGAAGGAGATAACGGACACCTTTTTTGTCTCGGGGTTGATGCTGCAAAGCAGCATGGTATCGGAACGCTGACGCCCTCCGTAAGTACCGTCGCTGTCCTCGCCCACGAGGAGGATGTTTATCAGCTTCTTGTTTGTAATAGGCTTGACGGTCTCGTGTGTGACATCATCCGGGTTTATGACCGGCAGAGTGTCCCTCGCCTCGCTGCCGTTATCGTCGGTCTCGACCGGGTCGGTGTCAAAAAACTGGTCGCGGGGATCTATCCTTGTTACCTCGCCATCCGGAGTTTTATCTATCCTGTTCAGCACCATATGCAGGCACATAAAGGCAACTGCCACGATCAACAGCAAAAAGCCTATAACGATCGCGGCAATGACCGCAGCCTTCTTTGGGGTATTTTTTTTCATATTATCTTGTGACCTACTTTCTCACTTTGCGCGTATCGCCTGTTGTCGATCGCCGTTTGCCTATAGTAATCGCGGTGCGTCACGCCGCACCTACGCATTTTGTCATATTATTATATCACCTTTTACGGTTATTGTAAAGTACCAACCTGCTTTATCGTGCCGAAAAACGCGCGACACGGAAAAAATTCACATACAGTACACAAGGCGCGGGATTTTTCTGCTATGCTCGCGCTTATGCGGCAAAGCATAAAAGCAGCCGCTGCGCTTTTGCGCAGCGGCTGCCGCATCAACATCCGACGTCAGATGATGCCGACGGTGTTTTTATATGCTTATTTTCTTTTCTTTCCGAACGTCAGGGCAGCGCCGAACATTGCGGTGAGCGCAACAGCCGCGTATGCGACGGATGAGCCGCAGCCCTTCTTCTCTTCGGTAGTCTTTGCCGAGGTCTCGGGTGCTTTGGTATCGGGAGCCTTCGTATCGGGCGCCTTGGTATCGGGTGCCTTGGTGTCGGTGGGCTTTGCCGAGGTCTCGGGCTTGGTGGTCTCCGGCTTTGCGCCGAAAACGACCTCAACGGTTATCTTGCCTGCGGCATCGGCGGTAAAGGTATCGCCGGGCTTGTATTCCTTGCCGTTGATCTTGAAGGCGGTCACGACCTCGCCCTTGGGGGCAGCCCAGATGTCATAAAGCATACCTTCTATCGTCTCGACTTTGGGGAGCTTTATCGTCTCGCCGGCTTTTACCTTATAGCCGGGGAGGGTGAGCTTCTGGAGATCGTCAAGCGTGCCGGGAGTGGGTGTGGCATACGCCTCAAGCGGAGCGGCACGGCGGGCGTCAACGTTTATCTGCTTGCCGGAAAGCGAGGAGACCAGAGCGGCGCTTCTGCCGTCAAGATCATATGTAAAGGTATAGGCAGTGTTGGGCATGGTGGTGAGACCCCATGTGGTGAAGTCAACGTTCGACCATGTAACGAGATCTTCGAAATCACGGTATGTCATTTCATACGTTTTGCCCTCGACATTGGCGGCGGCAGCAAGAACGTCGCTGTATTTGGCGATACCGTAGGAGCCGCAGGCGGAGTTTTTCAGGTTGAAGTTCTTATCGTGGCCGCCGTATTTTGTGTTGGAGTTGCCGTCCCAGCAGATGACCTTGACGTTGTCGGGGATCTTCCAGAACGTGCGGAAATCTTTTACCGACATTCCCTTGCCGTCGTTCCAGATGTCAAGGTAGGGCTCATAGAACATGGACCACACTACCACGCACTCACCGGGCTCGATGAGGCAGGAATCGGGGTTTTTGGGCAGATTGGAGAGGTCGCCGCGCTTGTTGGGCTGATTGTCCCACTCGAGGGTAGAGCCGTCAAGATAATTGCCGGGCTTATCCTCATACTGGTTGTTGGTGAGGAAGGGGGTGATCTCAACGATCATCGCCTCAAAATTGTCGCTCTTGAGGTTGTTGCCGTTGTAGGTGATGCAGTAGTCGTAAAGGTTTATAACAGCCTCGGAGTTGTTGTAGATCTCAAACATCTCAAAGATGTCCTGGTTCTGGTCGTTTGTGTAGCCGTTTTCGCCGGTGCCCCTTGTGTCGGGCACGAGCTCGGTTATCAGCAGTTCGGGTTCCTTCGTCGTCCACGCCGGGGCGGCGGCGTCAGTCGCGCCGACAAGAGAAACGGCAGCAGACATGACAATAAGTAATGATAGCGTGATTGCAATGAGCTTCTTCATTTTATAACCTCCATCTGTTCGTCGCTCAAGCCTATTATACAATATACACATAAACTTGTCAAGAAGAAGTCGGTTTTTTCACATATAAATCAACGAAAAAATTTTATTCCCCGCTCTCAGGCGGAAGCAGAACAATATTCTTGCGCAAAAAATATTAAACTCGTAAGATTTTTTATATAAAACTCTTGACAAATTAAAAAGAGAGGAGTATATTAAGCTCATAAAGAAAAAATATCAGGGTCGGGTCTTAGGATACGGCCCGTAAGCCATGATGAAAGAGAGAAGGAGCCATGAAAAAGACACTTTACAGCTTAATGCTTTCAGATGAAGTGGTCGCCGAGGTCGACAGGCTTGCTCACAGACTCGGAACCAACCGCTCAAATCTTATAAATCAGATCCTTGCAGAGCATGGCGAGGACTTCCGGGTGTACAAGAGCAAGGCCGCGGCCTGGGAGGCGGCCCGACGGG
>ERZ824600.2134-NODE-2134-length-22007-cov-3.490115_pt1 | contig 22007 bp, 22 predicted proteins | sample MGYA00519933_ERZ824600 | MGnify/ENA primary metagenome ERZ824600 (study PRJEB31778, sample SAMEA3449178) | human gut metagenome | biome: human gut; feature: human-associated habitat; material: faeces | place: United Kingdom | collected 2010/2012 ... | reverse complement strand
GTAAGTGTGCAGCCATAATCATATCTATTCCGTTTTCAATAGCAGTTTTGAAAGGTTTTATGTGAGTTTTTTCCATTTCGTCAAGGGATAAATTTATTTCAGGGAGCGTTAAGTGGCTGTCAGCGTTTGCATTACCATGTCCAGGAAAATGTTTTACACAAGGAATAATTCCATTTTTTTGATAAATATTTGATACTATATTTTCGGCTTTTATAACATCCTCAGGGTTAGATGAGAATGCTCTTTCTCCAATAATAGGATTGTTCGGGTTTGTATTTGTGTCAATACACGGTGCAAAATTTAGATTAATTCCGTATGATTTTAATTCTTGTGAAATTTTTTCCGTTTGAGTTTTTAGAAATTCTTCACCTTTTTCAAAGGCGAATTTTGCGGACAAATATTTTTTACCATTGTGAATGTTTTCTGTTCGTTCTACTCTTCCGCCTTCTTGATCTATTGCTAAAAAAGGTGTTATTTTTGTGGTGGACTTTATTTTTTTTACTAATGTTTTAAATTGTTCAGCGGTTTGAATATCTTTTGAAAAAAATATAACACCTCCTAAACCGTGTTCTAAGGCTTTGTTAAGATAGCCGCCCTCAGTTCCTAGGATGAACATTTGATATATTTTTTCTTTTAAGTCTGCCATTTTATCCTTTGTAACTCAGGTTGAAAACATCTGATAATTCAAGAAGATTTCCTGATTTGATTACCTCTTGAATTTTGTTATGAATTTTGTCTAAATCGTTTTGAGTCGGAGTCTGTAATTCTTTTGGAAGTTTTACGTCTCTTGTAGTTTTTGTGTTAACAAAGCCCTCGTTTAATGTCAAAAATTCTTTATATAATTCTAAAATTTTTATATGCTGCGGATTTATTTGGTAGTCTTTTCCAAGATAATATTTTGTGTCTTTTTTTAGTTTATTGAAAAATTCTATTGAATAATCAGCTTCTTCAATAGTTTCAGCTTCATCGTATGTTCCGCCTATACAAGGGTTGCCTTCAATTTCAATATTGTCTCCTAGAGATTTGATATAAACTGCCCACAGCAGACTGCCAAGACAAAATCCTACATTGTTATCTGTTATATGAGTGATTTGCGGATACATCATTTTGAATTTTGTTTTCTTTTGGTTAAAATTTTTGAATTGATTTATTCCTGTATATATATATTCTATGCTCATAGAAAGAATTGTTGTATGTTGGGCATATCCGGGATCAAATAATACTGAATGGAGTTTTGATTCTGTCATATTATAGTACCTCTGATTTTTTATTTTTCTTTTTTAAAACTTTGTTTTGATATTCTTTATCATATTGAAATTTTGTACCATTTACAAAGCTTTTTACAACGCTTTTTGCAAAAGTGTTTCTTGCTGACCAGTATGATGTATGTGCAAACAGAGCAGAGCGCTTAGACCAAACAGAAGAATTGTCAAAAATAACACCTGTCGGGTTTTCTATTTTTAGGTCTAAAAGTTCTTCCAGCTGTGTAACTGTAAGGTTTCTACTTGATGGAAATCCCAGCGGATCTTCTTTAAAGTTTACAGTCAAGAAATAGATACCGTTTTCATAAATATATTTTGTTAAATATTTATTGTAGAAATTTAAGTCATAGTTGGGGTCAGCCATATCTGAATAAAATAATGGTACAGGGCTTGCGAAATTAACAACTCCACGCACATATCCTTTGGGTGCGCAGTATTTTTCTGTTGCCTGATTTATATTGAGATAATTTTCCTTAAGCTTTTCATTATTTTGGTTTAGAACAAGGTGACCCGTATTTGTAATTGCACCTATATTACCTTTATTGTATGACAATGCGGAAAGACAGGTATCGTTTTGTGGATTGTCATGAATAAATTTTAAGGTTTCCTCGTCTGCTTTTAGAGCCTGAAATAGTTTTTCAAGATTTATGTAAGGTAATTTGTACATAAGGTACTGGTAAGTTACAAAAGAGCCTGCTGAATATCCATATAAAATTACGTTTTGTCCTTTGTCTGCCTGTTCTTTTACCCTGTCATTAAGCTCATCAAGAATCGGGAGCATGTTGTGAGTTTTTTGAACCCAGATTGCGTCATGCAAAAATTGTGTTAATAAACTTCGGATTTCATAAGCAAGTGTGGAACTAAAAGCTTTTGATATGTTTATTCTGTCTTTTACAAAATCTAAATCTGTTTTACTGTTGTAACCCCAGAAAAAAATTTGTGGTTCACTGTTTATAATCAATTGGTTTTCTTTTGACCAATTTTTTATAGTCTCATCTTTTTCAAAATTCTTCTTCATCACAGGATGAAGTTTATTTACTCCTTTGATGTACCAGTCTTTCATTTTTGTGTCATTGTTGTTAGAACCGTTTATGTACATAAAGGTAAGGTTTGTTGATTGAGCAGAAACTGCTGTTTGCACAATTAATAGTGCGCATAATGTTAATAAAATCTTTTTCATAATAAGAATTTTAACACAAGATAATAAAAATAGTTAGCAGAATTATTTGGCAGTTTGTAATACATATCTTGCTGCTGCAGTAGCTGGTATTACAATGCTGTCATGAATTCTTACAGGATAAATATCTGTCATATGTTTTGCATCATTTTTTACTACGCAATTATTTTTGGTAATTGAATTTGAGCCTGTTGAACAGGATACTTCTTTATTAGGTAGATTTGTACCGTTAACATCGATAAATCCGACACAATCAGAAAGAGTAATGTCACTGCCTGTTGGATATGTGTCTTTCATTGGAGCTCCAATAGGTTTTGAACAACCATTGTATAGTCCCAAGTGTGGGCAAAAGGCAAATATTGAACCATCGGACAAAATATATGCATGAAACTGGTTTATAAGAGTTGGTGAATATAAACCCTTAATATAGGTGCTTGAGATTTCATACTTTTTATCAGAATTACCTTTTCGCATATTTAAATTAGAAATTTGATTAACATAAGTTATACCTGTGAGTGTTCCGTTTAATATTGCACAAATCGACTGTGTAGATTCCGGGTTCTCTGAAGCTGCATTTGCTCCGCATTGAGTTGTTATCCCTGCATAATCAAATCCATATTGAGCTTGTGACATTCTCGCAGCTTGACTTAATGTCGATATTGTTTTTTTTAATTGCGAACGATATTTTTGGGCGTTTGTATTTGCAATTAGCGTAGGTATGGTCATTGCTACTACAACTCCTATTATTCCGAGTGTAATCAGTATTTCAGCCAGAGTAAAGGCTTTTCTTCTTTTATGTTCAGTGTTATCTGTCATTTTTACTCCTATTGTTAACTTATTAAACAAGATATTGATTTATATACCATGATATTGATTTATAAGTCAATAATATTAAATATTTAATTTATGTAGTTAAAATAATCAATATGATAAAAATTAAACTTCGGGAATTGATGTGGGAAAGAAATATTTCAGCTGTTCAAATTCAAAAAGAAACAGGTATTAATGCAGCAACAATTTCAAGAATTATTAATAAAAAACATAATAATTTAAGTTTGGAAACTATAGATAGATTATGCGATGTTTTAGATTGCAAGATTCAAGATTTACTTATTTATGAGCGTGTAAATAAATAATTTTTATAAATTGTTTTAATTATGCTAAAGTTATTTTATGAATGATTTTTTAATAAGTCTGCTTGATTGGATATATAAAAAGAGATGTTATTTTTGCAGAAGTTCAAACGAGTCTGTAAAAATGTGTTCAAAATGCTTTGATGAACTTGAGTTTTTACCGGTACAGGTTTCCAGAAAATTTAAAGGGGTAAATATTTATTGCGCAGGGGTTTATTCAAAAAATCTTCAAAAAATGATAAGAGGTTTGAAATATCATAACCAGAAGGATTTAGCTTATTATCAGGCAAAATTTATGTGGCAGTACTGGAAAAGGCTCGGGGTAGATGGAAATTTTCAAATTGTACCTGTTCCGATTTTTCCCAAACGTAAAAAACAGAGAAAATATAACCATATGGAGCTTGTGGCGGAGGAGTTTTCCAGGCTGTCAGGCTATGATGTAAATTTTAAGTTAATTAAGAGAATTAAAGATACAAAACCGCAATATAAATTGAATAAATCTCAGAGAATATTGAATCTTACAAAAGCATTTGAGGTTGACAGAGCTGCATTCACTCCTGGCAAAAAACTGCTAATAATAGATGATATTTGCACGACCGGTTCAACGTTTGAAGAAATGATAAAAGAGTTTAATAATGCAGGTATTTGTGATATAACCTGTTTTGCAACAACAACACCGTGGGAATAATAAAAATTTAAAAGAAAAATGATAATTTCAGAATTTGCAAAATACTTACAAGAACATAATGATGAACTTTTAACCCGTAAAACTACGGCGTTGAAGCTTTTACATGAATGGCTCAAGTGTGTTATTAATAAAAATCCTAAAAATAATGTTGATAAAATTGTTCATAAAGAAATTTTATATTGTGAAAATACTAATGGGGATTATGTTATTATAGGAAAGTCAGATAGTGGCAGGGTGCTTGTTTCTGCACTAATAAAATTTGCAAAGAGTTACGAAAATTATAGCCATGCAAAATGGCTTCATCTGACAGAAAAATCATATCAGGAGAAAAATTATGACGAATAATGAAAATGAAGAATATATAACTATAGAGCCTTATCGTCCTGAGCCAGGTGGTAATCAAATAAATTATTACAAAGATGGATTTTTGTGTGTAAATGTTGAAATGAAAGGCTTGAATATTAAGTTTAACGGTGATGATAATGTTGTTAATATTGAACTCCCTGCGAATTTTTTAAATTGTGCAATTGTCATGGATGGGAATAATAACACTTTTAATCTGAAAAGTACTAAGCATAGAACAATTCGTAATACAACATTCGGACTTGAAGGAGGATCTACAATCAATGTTGGTTCTGGACTTTCTGTTTACCGTGATACAAATATTGTTGCGAAAAATGGTAAAACAATTACCATAGGTGATGAATGCATGTTTGCCCGCGAAATTATGATACGTAATAATGACGGGCATGTAATTTTAGATAAAAAGACAGGAGAGCTTATAAATCCTCCTGAAGATATTATAATCGGGAACCATGTATGGATTGGAATGCGTGTTATGATATTTAAAGGGGCAGTTATTCCTGATGGGTCTGTTGTTGGTGCCGGGTCTTTGGTGAATAAAAAGTTTGAGGAAGAAAATATTCTTATTGCAGGCTCTCCGGCTAAGAAAATTCGTTCTGATATAGAATGGCGCCGTGAAGATTTTGCAAAGTATATGGATAATAATACTAAATAATTTTTGGTTGTGAGGTATATTATGTATAGAAATACTTTAACTTATCGCTTTGCCTTGCTGGCTGGGATTTTTACAGCATCAGTGGCTATACTTTCATTTTTAGAAATATTTTCAAACAGTCAAAATTGGGCCTATGGAGTTTTACTGCCGATGGAGCTTCTTATTTTACCTGCTTCGGGTATGTGTGGGTTGGTTCTTTTTGTTTTGGATATTTTTTACAAAAAGCAGTTCAAGCCTTTTAAGTTTAATAATAAATTTTTAATCGTGTTAGAGTGGCTTTTGATAGCAGGATATGTATTTGTTACCGGATATATGATTTTGGGTATTATGCAGTCTTATTTAAATAATCCCAAAGAAGCTCTTTCTATTTTGGGGATTTATTTTGCAGCCGGTGCAGTTTTTGCTCTTGTTGTAAGATTTATTGTGCTTAAAGTTTCTGAGCGAAAACAGGATACCTAAATTTTACTCTATGTAAAGATTATTTTAAAACTACTCTAAAGAGTTTATTTATGCTATACTTACAATAAGATTATAGACTGGAGGGAAGAGTATTGACTCAGCAAAATATTTTTGATCACGGAAAAATCGTTCCTGTTAACATAAGAGAAGAGATGAAGCGTTCGTATATTGATTACGCGATGAGTGTAATTGTCGGTCGTGCATTACCTGATGTTCGTGATGGTTTAAAGCCTGTACATAGACGTATTTTATATGCAATGAATGAATTAGGTATGTATCCTGATAAACCGTTTAAAAAATGCGCACGTATTGTTGGTGAAGTTCTTGGTAAATACCACCCTCACGGTGATAGTTCTGTTTATGAAGCTTTAGTTCGTATGGCGCAAGATTTTTCTACAAGATACTTAATGGTTGACGGGCATGGTAACTTTGGTTCTGTTGATGGTGACGGGGCTGCTGCAATGCGTTATACAGAAGCACGTATGCATAAAATTACTCAGTCAATGCTTGCGGATATTGATTGTGAGACAGTTGAGTTTGAACCTAACTTTGACGGTTCATTGCAAGAGCCTTCAGTTCTTCCTGTCAGATTGCCAATGCTATTGTTAAATGGTGTTTCTGGTATTGCTGTTGGTATGGCAACGAATATTCCGCCTCATAATCTTTGCGAAATTGTTGACGGTACAATTGCCTTGATTGATAATCCAAAAATCACTATTCCTGAGCTTATGGAATATATTAAAGGTCCGGATTTCCCAACAGCTGCTACAATTATTGGTTTAAATGATATTAAGCAGGCTTATGAAACAGGCAGAGGTTCTATCAAAATGTCTGCAGTTTCAGGTTTTGAAGAAATTGCAGGTGGCGGCGGAAGACAGGCTAGAACTGCAATTGTAGTTACTGAAATTCCTTATCAGGTTAACAAAGCAATGCTGATTGAAAAAATCGCAGACCTTGTTAAAGATCAGAGAATTACAGGAATTTCTGATATCCGTGACGAATCAGACCGTGAAGGTATGAGGATCGTTATTGAATTGAAACGTGATGCTAAGCCGGATGTTGTAAGAAATAACTTATATAAATATACTCAATTAGCAACTACATTTGGCGTTAACATGGTTGCATTGTGCGGTAAACAACCTCGATTAATGAATCTTTATGAAGTTCTAAATGAATTTGTTGAGCACAGAATTGAAATCGTAACAAGAAGAACTATTTTCTTCTTGAAAAAAGCTAAAGTCAGAGCTCATATCTTAGCTGGTTTAATCATTGCATTGGGTTCTATTGATGAAGTTATTGAACTTATTAAAAAGTCTAAAACAACAGACGATGCGCGCGAAGGATTGATGAGCAGATTTGGTTTAGATGTTGACCAGTCTAATGCAATTCTTGAAATGCAATTGAGACGTTTAACAGGATTGGAACAAGACAAAGTTAAAGCTGAATACGATGAATTGTTGAAGAAAATTGCCGAATATGAATCAATTTTGGCAAGCCGTCAAAAAATTCTTGATATTATTAAAGCTGAACTTCTTGAAGATAAAGAAAAATATGGCGATGACAGAAAGACTCAAATCTTACCTGAACAAGGCGAAGTTACAATTGAAGACTTAACTCCAAATACCCCAATGGCTGTATTTATTACTCATCAGGGCTATCTAAAGAGAATTTCTCTTGATACATTTGAACGTCAAAACCGTGCAACTCGTGGCAAATCAGGTATGAAGACTAAAGATGATGATGATATTCAACATTTCTTTACCGCAATGATGCATGATAAAGTGTTGTTCTTCTCATCAAAAGGTACAGTATACAGTTTGAATGTTTATGACTTCCCTGAGGGTGGTCGTCAGGCAAAAGGCTTACCTATTATAAATGTTCTTCCTATCGACCAGGATGAAACAATTACGGCTGTTGTACCTGTAAGCTCATTCTCTAAAGATTTGAACTTAATCATGTTGACTAAAAAAGGTAATATCAAACGTATTGAACTTGATAATTTCTCAAATATCAGACGTAACGGTATTATTGCAATTGGTCTGGATGAGGGTGACAGCCTATGCTGGGTAAAACTTGCAACTGCAAAAGATGAAATCATTATTGGTACGTCTTGCGGTATGGCAATCAGATTCCCAATTCAAGATTTAAGACCTTTAGGCAGAAGTGCAAGAGGGGTAATTTCAATGAAATTACGCTCTGGTGATGAGATTGTAGGATGTGATATTGTTCCGCAGGATTACGATGCAGACTTACTTGTTGTAACTTCAGACGGTTTTGGAAAACGTACAAAATTATCTGAATTTAGAACTCAAAATAGAGGCGGAATCGGATTGATTGCAACTAAGTTTAAATCTTCATCTTCAAGACTTGTGGCATTAACTATTGTAAAAGAATCTGACGATATTATGCTGGTGACATCAAATGGTGTAGTAACAAGACTTAATGCTGGTTCAATTTCACAGCAAGGTCGTCCTGCAACAGGAGTAAGAGCTCAGAATCTGAATGACAATGATATGGTATGTTCAGTAAATAAAATCTTAAACCCTGATGATGATGATGTGACAATAAAAGTTGCAAAACCTGAGGCTGAGCAACAGGTTGATGATGTTCAGCAGACAAGTTTGTTGGAAGATAAATAGATGTAAATACACAAAAGAAGAAGGTGGCTTTAACTCAAGTCACCTTCTTCTTTTGTGTATTTTTTTATTTTAAGGGTATTGTTTTCTATTTCCATTTCTATAGAATCTGTTTCGGGGTCAATTTTTAGGAGCTCAATAATTACTTTGGGAATAAAAAGGGAATACCCGTTGCCTGTTCGAAATAATTTGCGTATCATAAATGTCCTATCTATTACAATGTATATAACATGTACTTTACAAAAGATAAGAAATGATTTATATTATAACATGTTAATAACAGGTTATAATATAAAGGGTTTATAATGGATAAATTGTATTTTTGTAAAAAAGGTTTTACTCTTGCAGAAGTTTTAATTACTATTGGTATAATTGGTGTTGTTGCTGCGATGACAATACCTAATTTAATGACAAAGATTCAAAAGTCCCGACTGGAAACTCAATTAAAGGTAACTTATTCTGTTATTCAGCAAGCAATGAAAAGTGCAGAGGGTGATGGCGCAGATTTTCAAACTGCATTTGTAGATAATTTTACTGCGAATAAAAAGTGGTTTGATGAATATATTTTACCTAATTTGAAATTTGAAAATGTTTGTTATAATCAACCTGGTTGTTGGCACAAACCTGGAGAGGTGAAAAATTTACTTGGTCAAATACCTCCTTATGAAACGGTGAATGGTATTGGTTTGAATATTATCACGTTTACTACTGCAAAAGGTGCCTGGTTTGATATGGATGGTTTTGCAAAGAATGATTGTGACAGTATGTTTGGTATCACAACTCCGACTGGGTGTTTAGTTATATATTTTGATGTTAACGGGAGTGTAAAACCAAATAGAATTGGAAAAGATATTTATATTCTGGTTCAATCAGAAAAGGGACTAATTCCTGCAGGTAGTGAAAAATCAAAAGAGCAAATTGAGAAAAATTGTAATACAGGGAATGGTTATTGGTGTTTGGCAAAAGTAAAAAATGACAGTTGGTCAATAAGTGAAAAAGTTTTAAAAAGGTATTGCATTTTTTGCTTTGCTGTGATATAATAAGCAAGTCGTGAGCAGTTTGGCCCGTTGGTCAAGCGGTTAAGACGCTAGCCTCTCACGCTGGAAACATGGGTTCGATTCCCGTACGGGTCACCAAGCGAAACAAATCCGAACTATTTCGTAAATCGAAATTGGTTCGGATTTGTTTTTTTGCTATGAGTATTAGGCTATAGTTTACATTAGTATGAAAAGAGCGAGGTCACGCGACCTCGCTCTTTTCGTTTTGCTTTAGTGTTTGTTGAGCTTTCCACTCCTCAAACTCTTTTTGTCCTTTCTCGGATTCGCAAAATGCAATAATATCCGGCAGCAGACAGCGGGCGATCTCCATTCGGACTTTATCGGGAATCTGCGGGATATGCCCCTCGCCGCGCTTATCTCGGATCAAGAATTCAATTGTCAGTAACCAACCGGCGTTCAGATATTCTTCCCGGAAAAACCATGTCGCGAGGAGTTCTTCCTCTTTTCGTTGCCTTTCGGCTTCGGCTTTTTCTCTTTCTTCAAGTTCTTGCTTGTGACTTTCCACACATTGATCGTAATCTTCTGCACCGAAAAAGCCGCTTCTGTTGTCACTCAGTATAGCTTGTAATCGCTTCCAAAACTTTTTCATGTTCAAATCAGTGTCCTCCCTTACATTGAAATATCAAAACCTTCCTGCTTGCCTACGCTTGTTTGGCAAGCCTTTATGTACACAAATTCGCATTTTTAAGAGCTACATCCCCCTTTTCATTATCAGCTGAGATAATATCAGTGACATTCCTCGGTCGCACAAAAAGTGCCTAAAAGACTGCCTTTTCCGTGAATTGTGGTATAGAAAGCGAATTTCAGCGCCATGACTCCGAAAAAGTGACACAAACGACTTTTTTCGGAATCTCTCAAAATCTCGCATTTTCTCGTGAAATCTCGCAAATCCGGTCGGCTCTGCCGTCTGATGTTAAGCGCCGAGCCGAAATTGTGGCGCGGCTTTAACCTGCTTGAAAATCGGATGTCGTGGATCCTGCTCTTTTTGTGCCAGAGGTTGGTTTTAACGAACTTTTATGATATAATCAAAGTCCATAATCTCTGCAAGGACAACTGTATTACACGTATGCTAAAATGCAAGTACAGAAAGGAGATGACTTTATGGAAAACAAAAATTTAATTGACAAAGCCATCGGTTTTATACAAAAGAATCCCCAAAACAATCTGTCACTGCAAAGCATTGCGGACAATGCAGGATTTTCACTCACCTACTTTGATGCAATATTCAGACAGCATACGGGGTATAGTCCTGTGGAATACTCTCGCATTTACAAGTTAACGAGAAGCGCACTTGAGCTTCGCAGAACGCCCAAGACCGTACTGGAAATTGCTCTTGACTTTGGTTATGCAAGCCCTGAGAGCTTCACTCGCGCTTTCAAAAGTTTTTACAGTATTACGCCGAGCGAATACCGTGAGAAATATTCCGAAGAGGCGGTTACCTGGCATGACCTTTCCGGTAAAATTGCAATCAGTCATTTCAGACGAAGCTTTCCTGAATTAAACGTATCGGATATTGATCTTGCCCTTGATTTTTGCTTCACTCACAATCCGCTCAAATATGCTGAGGATATTGTAGGAATGACTGTTACAGAATCCGAAATCCTCACACTTGGCAATTCCGAACCGCTTGAACATTTTATTTATGTATCTGATTACAACTCCGCAGAGCCTGCTGTAGCGCTCGTCTGCGAAACCGAGGCTGATGCTTTGCCTTACCTGAAACTCTTAGGAAAACTCACAAATCCGAGATTCTCCGTCCGCAGATCGGTTGGTACGGAATGGGAGGGTTTTGATGCCGAAGTAGCAAAGCTTGGGCTGACCTGCCGTTACGGATACGACATGATCTATCCCAAAGATACGGTTGCTGTTCCCGAATATGTAGGAATGGAAATTCGTTTGCTCACCATAGAAGATATGCCTTTCATAAAAGTGTTCAAACAAAGCGGCGGATGCGCAGAATGCCACATCAGAGCAATCCAAATCCACTTTGACGGAAAAGGCAACATCGGTATGAGACCGATGGGGATATTTGAAAACGGAAAACTTGTTTGCCTTGCGATGCCTACACTTGACCGGATTCGTGAATTCAGAAAATACGATATCGGCGCTATTTTTACACTTGATTCGTCAAACGAAAGACAAGCCATTGATTTGATGTGGAAGTATGCGATTGAAAGTTGTTTGCAAGATAATGCTGCCATTGGTAACGCTAATGCAGATGATGATGACTCACCTCTTGGATTAGCTGCTTGCGAGCGCATCGGTCTTGTGAAAGTCGCTAAAAATTGTTGGTACAGTACCTGAGTTCAACGTTCATTTCGCGTCTATCTATAAACCTGCGGTGAAATTTTTCAATCAGGTCTTTTTCGAGCAAAGCCTTGATTGCCTTGTCCACGGTTTCTTCTTTCCTGATTCCGCACCCGTTTGCGATATCTCTCCGGGAAGGAAAAGCCACATTGCTTTCCCGGTTCATACGACGACAAAGAAAACAATAGACGGCGATGTCCCGCGGCTTCAGACCGTATTCAAAGATTCTGTTGTCAACCATAAAGAAGTTTTTTCGCTTGCCTGCCATATTGTTCTCCTTTCTCGTTGTGTATTTGATATTATACTACAAAAATATTGTGTTGTCAATAGCTGCACACAAAATAATTGTATTTGTTCTTGACAACTACAATGAGATGTGGTATACTGTATGCGTAATAAAATTCGGAGGAATCTTGCATGAGCGTAATAGGCGAACAGATTAAAAAATACAGAGGTATCCGCGGCATGACGCAGCAGGAGATTGCCGATGCGCTCGGCGAAAGCTCCGGCAGGGTGATATACAACTGGGAAAAAGGAATCGGTCGCCCAGACTGTGACAAGCTGGCGAAGCTTTGCGACCTTCTTGATGTATCCGCAGACGAGATGATCGGTTGCAGGTCGATGTCGGAACGCCCGACGGCTGCCGAATGGGAAACGATAAAAAAATACCGCGTCCTTGACGAACACGGTAAAGAAATCGTGGATTATCTGATCGACAGCGAGTACAGGCGAGTATCTGCGACCGGCAGAAAAGCCAAGTGCCGTATGCTCAGAATGGATTATTACACACTTCCGGCTTCCGCAGGCACGGGAAATATCCTTGACAGCGAGCTTGCCGAGGAGATTCTTGTTCCCGAATCCAAGGAAGCGGAGAAGGCGGACTTTGTTATTTCTGTCGGCGGTGACAGCATGGAGCCGACTTACCATGACGGAGACAAGGTGTTTGTTGAAAAATGCGACTCCGTCGATGTCGGCGAGATCGGTATCTTTGTTGTCAATGGCGATGTCTTCATCAAGGAGCGCGGGGACGGTTGCCTGATCTCGCATAACGAAAAGTATAAGCCCATACGCCTCTCCGAGCATGACAGTGTGTTCTGCTGCGGTAGAGTTGTGGGGGGTGTTGGATAAGAATAATTTTAGAGCACCGCCATAATCGACGGTGCTCTTAGGTTTTTCAACCTACCCTTAAATTGGGAAGATCAAGGACAGCAGCTACAAGATGTCATTTACTACATCGAGTACGCTGATCACTACCTCAACCCAATCAGGGGTCGGGACTCCCTTGATTTTTGTAGTGATTTTTACGCACTACAACACCAAGAGAGTCACCAAGACTACTAATGATAACACTTTCATCTCTGTTTCTCCTTAGTTTATATTTCAAGCATTTCTGCCTGATTGCCATAAGAAATAAATTTATGCTATGCTTATATTAGACCTTTGTGCTTTGCTGACTTTGCCAATCACCTTTTCGGTATTGGTCATATAGAAATGCCAGTCGAGATAATCAATTCTGTTTTTTAAATATAGGAACATAAATCTTTTACTTTTGTAATTACAGTTATTTCGCTCTGTTTTCGTTCCAAATTCTGCACTTGCCGTTTTTAAAAATTGCGCGACCGCCTTACGGCGGATATTAAGATTTCCCCTCTTTCGCTTCGCGATTTCTCCACTGGATGGGATAAAATTTGCGTCTGCGGCACTGAATGGATGATTTGAGATTAAAAGAGTTAAGAGTTCAAATCAATCCATAAAACGGGGCGAACGCCAGTATCAACATCGTGGACAGCCGTGCCGTGCTCGTCGTCGGTACTGCCGTCACTGTAGACAATGGCGGCCGACTCATGGTAGTAACCGGGCGACCGCAGCCACCACCAGCAGAAGTTGCTATCATCGATTTTCAAAGCGCCATTAGCAACTGCATAATCCGTAGGCTCACACTGTCTTGCGCTATCGGAGCTAAAATATCTCTTCGCTTCCCCGACGCCAAGCAAGAACACCTGATCTTGCGTTGCATTACCGGGATTTTTACCGTAAGGAATAAATTCTGCTGACACCGTAACAGTAAGGCCACTACTTTGCGTTCCGATGCGCGCTATGAAGTGATTGTTGAACGCTTAAAAACCGTTGCAAAGAAACGTGATTTTTCGTCCTGAGTCGCCGCCTGTCAAGCATGCAGTGAAAAACATTTGAGTGGAGATTCCACCCTGCAGCGTTGCAGGGTGGAAATTTTCATGCTGTAGCACGCGATGAAATTTCATCGGAGCCATGCGTTTGAGCCTCTGCTGGTATCGTTTGTGACTCTTAAAATCGCTGAAAGCTAATATTCCGTTGGTGTACGCTATCCTATAAATCATCGTAAAAGCAGAAGAAAAGAAGTCGATTTTCGAAAAGAACGCATCAAAAAGCTGGATAGTATCATGCAGCGGCTCTACGAGGATAACATCGACGGGAAAATATCCGATGACCGTTTTTCCCGAATGTTAGCTACCTACGAAAACGAGCAGAAGCAATTGGAAGCAAAAGTCTCAGAACTGGAGGCGGCTATTGCGGAGGCTCGGGAGCAACGCCTGAATGTTGATTCCTTCTTGGGAATGGTGCGCCGGTACACGGACATTACAGAACTTACCGCAGAGATCATCCGCTCTTTCGTGGAGAAGATCGAGGTGAAGAAACCGGAGAAAGTCCCCGGTACACGGACAAAAAAGCAGACCTTGGTCATCTGGTGGAACTTCATCGGCGTGGTCGATATCCCGCAACAAGAGCAAAAAGGAACGGCATAGCCCACATGATCGTAAGCTATGCCGTATCCTTTTTGAGCATCCTTCGTCCTTAAGTGAATGCGGACTTCGCCGTCCTTTTTTGATGCTAACCTATTTAGATAAATCGGACCCACTCAAGCCGGCGGGCAGAGTTTCATTCTGCGGTACGTTTGAACTTTACGAGCCCGAGCCTGTCCAGCACGACCATCAGCGCCGGTATGAGGGTGAGCTGTATTATGATGCCCGGGACGGCGTTGAGGAACGCTCCCGCCATAAACGCCTGCCACGTAAACGCGTTGCCGGCTATACCGAGCAGTATCACTTCGGCGGCGCCCCATACGATGCGCCCCGCGAGCATGGCTGCTACGATCGAGAGGTAAAGAGCGGCGACGCCCTGCTTTTTCGAACGGTTATAAAGGAATCCCGACACGAAGCCGTAAGCTGCGAGCTCGAATGTCATGGCAGCGGCGACCGGATACAGCGGGGGCATTCCGAAGATAAGAGAGCGCATGACGGGGAGAACCGCACCGACCGCGAGACCGTACTGCCAGCCGCAGATAAGTCCGCAGAAAAACACCGGAATGTGCATGGGGAGCAGCATATTGCCTATCTGCGGTATGCTGCCGGTGATCATGGGCAGTACCATACCGAGCGCCGCAAACATTGCGGAAAGAGTCAGGTTTTTTATTTGCTTTTTCATTTCGCACCCCGTTTTTTTATTTGGTCTTCGCCGCGTTTGCCGCTTCACGACGGTCGAAGGTGTGTACCCAGTCGGCTTTGAGATAATAGATAAGGAACACCACGCAACTGGCGCCCCACGTGAGCGGGTACGCGCGGAAGATCGTTTCAATGACCGGGAACGCCCTTACAGCAAAGGTGATGTATGTCACGCGCAGGATGCACCAGCACGCAAGCATGGTGAACATCGGCATGCGCGCCCGTCCCGCGCCGCGCATAACTGCCGAAACGCTGTGGGCAAATGCCAGTGCAAAAAAGAAAAAGCACTCGGTGCGCATCTGCGACACGCCGATGGCGACGACCGCCGGGTCGTTATTGAATATTCTTATGACATATGGGCATATGAAATAAAGTATCACGCCGAAAAGCTCTGCTATTGACGTGGCACAGATGATGCCGAAGCGCGCGCCGCGCTTTGCGCGCTCGTGCTCTTTCGCACCGAGATTCTGCCCGATAAAGGTGGTTATTGCCGCAGTGAAGGCGGTGATGGGGAGGAAAATAAAGCCCTCAACCTTGGCATAAGCGCCGCAGCCCGCCATTGCATTGGAGCCGAAGGTGTTGATATTGCTCTGCACGACCACATTGGCTATCGAAATGATCGAATTCTGTATGCCGGAGGGGATGCCCTGACCGGCGATCTGGCGGAGCATGGAAAAGTCAAATCTTATGCATTTCAGCACCACGCGCTCCGGGCCGGAAGAGCGGAGCAGCTTTATAAAGCACATGGCCGCGCTGATGGCCTGGCTCAGAACGGTGGCTATCGCCGCGCCCGCAACGCCCATGTTGAGCGGTCCGACAAATATGAGGTCAAAGACTATGTTCACGCCCGAGGAGAATATCAGGTAGTAAAGCGGCGTTCTGCTGTCGCCCACAGCCTGCAGTATGCCCATGCAGGTGTTGTACATAAGCGAAAAGAAGGCGCCGATAAAATACAGGCGGAAATATGTAACGGAGAGGGGCAGCACGTCCTCGGGCGTGTTCATGACGATGAGCATCTGCGGCGCAAGAAAGATCCCCATTACCGACATAAGGACGCCGCACACCGCACCGAAGGCTATGTTCGTGTGAACGGCAGCCTCCATGGCTTTGAAATTTTTTGCCCCGAAATAGCGGCTGATGACGACGCCCGCGCCCAATGACAGACCGGTAAAAAAGCCCGTCATCATAAATATCAGGTTGCCGCTGCTTGAAACGGCGGCAAGCGCTCCCTTGCCGGAGAAATTACCGACGATAACGCTGTCTGCCGTGTTGTAAAGCTGTTGGAACAGCTGGCCGAGAAACACCGGCACGGCGAACGCAACCATTTTGCGCCATATCGTGCCGGTGGTCATATCAAGGCTTTGCCCGTTGCCCCTCAAACGATCACTTCCTTTTCTTTTCGGATCATGCGGGCACGCCGCCCTTTTCCGATCCGCACACCCCAATATGATATCATTGACGCCGCGGGCGAGTCAACATTGATTTGTGAATTTTTTATAACGCATGAACGCACACGCGAAAAGGCTGCGGCGCTGTTGACAATCGGTATGTGAGATGCTATAATAAATGTGTAAAAAAGCAGTATAAAGGGGAGAGCGCGATGCGGTTTGCGGACATACATATTCATGCGCTGGCGGGAGTTGACGACGGCGCGGCGACAGAGGCGGATATGCGCGGCATGATCGACGCGGCGTATGCCGACGGCACGCGCGTTATCTGCTTTACCCCGCATTGGTACCCTGCGGCGTTCTCCGACAACCGCCGCGCGTCGGAGGCGGCGTACAGCCGCGCGGCAGCCTATGCCGTGTCGCGCGGGTATGACCTTAAGCTCTGCCTCGGCAACGAGCTACATTATACCGACGGCTGCACCGAGCGGATCGCAGAAGGACTTTGCCGCACGCTGAACGGGACGGATAACGTCCTTGTGGATTTCAGCGAAAATGAGGATGCCGACGTCATAATGCGCGGTGTGAGGAGCATACTGAACGCCGGATACCGACCGATACTTGCCCATGTTGAAAGATATACGCGGCTGCATTCCGACCTGCGCGAGGCGAGAGCGCTCAGGGCAGACGGTGCGCTGATACAGATAGATTCGGATTCCGTCGTGGGAAAATTCGGCTTCGGATGCAGGATGAGAGCAAAAAAGTGCCTTGACGGGCATATTGCCGATATAGTCGCCTCGGATGCGCACGGCGTGACGCGCCGCACACCGCAGCTTTCGGCGGCGTTCGGGCTTACGGAGCGCAGATATTCGCCCGAGTACGCCCGCGCACTGTTTTGGGATAATCCTTTGAGAGTCCTCGGTATCGGGGAGTGAGAAGGGAAGCGGCAGACTCCTCACCGCACGGATCGGAGTCTGCCGCTTTTATCTTTATATCCTGTTCTTCATTCTTCCGTCACCGGCGGGATGAAATTTTCTATCGCGCTGCGCAGCTTCGGGTGCCGTATGACGAAATGTATCGCCGGCGCCTTCCCCTTTGACACCATTACCCACTGCCCCTCGTGAATGAGTATCTGCAGGTTGCGGAAAGCGTGTGCCGAGCCGGTCTTTACGCTGTAATTCGGATTTTTCTCGGCAAAGGCTTCGGTCTCTCTCAGGTGCGCGGCATATTCATCCTCCGTGTATGCGATATCCGTTTCGCAGAATATGCCCGAAAGCTCAAGCACGGGCGGCCTTTCGGCAAATTCTTCGTGTGATATCACGGGTATCCCGTCCTCGACCGACGCCGATCCGAGTATCGTCATAACCCTTTGCCGCTTTGTCGCGGCATATTTTTTTATGGTCTCTTTTTGACCGGCATCAATGCCGTGCCGCGTGAGGATGGCGTCAATAAGCGCATCGCTTGCAGTGTAGAGCGGCAGAGTGGAAAGGATACTGCGGCGGCTGCCCGGCTTTTCCGCATCCCCACGCAGAAATGTGTTGAATTCGTTCCCGCGTTCGCTGCGGTATACCTCCATGAGCGGGCAGGCGTTCTCAAGCATTTCGTCGGCTCTGCGGCGGTAGTATTCCACCTCGCGCTTTGATTTTGTGAGGTAGTATCTGCCGTCGGCGTGGTGTCCCGCTATCGCCTCGCCCGAGAGGGCTGCGGTGCCCGAGACCTTAAGTAGGTGCAAAAAGGTATTGCTCTGCGTGTTTTTGAAGTAGTAGGGCGATATCTGCCCGGTCATATACATCGGTATCCAACTCTCAAGCCCGAGCATCATTTCGTCAAACGAGCGGTCGAGGTTGTGTATCTGATCGAGATGCAGCCCTTTTTTCAGCATCATCGCCATGCCGAACATCCACTTTTTCGGGAATTCCTGGTCCTTAGCCATCTCCTTCATCGGCATATCGCTGTACATGATCACGGGAGCCGTGGATTTTGAAAGCACGGTCGCCTTCAGAAAATCCAGCAAATCCAGCTCGCTTTCCATCATCTCCTCAATGCCGTAATAAGCTTTTGCGGATGGAAGCTGAAACGGCACCGACGGCACCTTCAGTTCGTCGAATTTTATCACCTTGATGTATTCGTTAAGGTCGAATCCGTCAAGCGTTCTGAGAAATTTCGATATGCTGTCGCTGCCGGCTTTGCTTTCCGGCTGCTCAAGCAGCCGGCTCTTCAGCATGGCATAGCGCACCGAAATATCGCCGATGTCGTCAACCTCACAGCCGAGCAGCTCCGCAACGGCGGAGATATCCCGCGGCGTGCACAGCTCCCGCGCAACAAACGAGGCGACGGCGGACGCGAACTGCTCTGGGTCGCCGGGGTTCCTTGTGCCGTTGCGTATGCGGAATATGGCTGACGGGTCATAGTTTGCGTATTTGCACAGCCGCATCAGATTGATATCGAGCGCAGCGATAAGAGCGTTGAAATTCTGCCGCAGATGCTCTCTGTCGGTCGGTACGAAATCCTCGCAGGCTATGAACTCCTCCTTTACCGATGCGGCGGTGATATCTGCGTCTTCCCTGTCGGCGGCGATCCCGGCAATGGCGTCGCACAGTCCGTCAAATGCGGCACTGCCGAGCTCGGGTACGCGCTCTCCGCTGCGGTATCGGCTGAGAGTCGATGCCGATATGCCCGAAAGCACGCAGATGTCCCGCCCGGTGCAGGAGAGCCGATATATATATCCGTTCAATTTTTCGCTGAATTTCATGACTGCGCTCCGTTGTGATTCGTTCGACACCATTATACAGCATTATCGGTGTTTTGAAAAGCCCCGCGCGGAAGATGTTTTCCGAAAAGTCAATTGACTCTTCTGAAAACATACTGTAACGGCATTTGGGTTTATGGTATAATTGCAATGAAATATCATATCATATGCGGCATATGCCGCCGAAAGGAGCAGCCATGAAAATCATATCCGTCAAAACAAAACCGATCGCAGCTTTGCTGATACTTTGTATCGTGTTGTCGGCGGTGTCGGTCGCGGCATTTGCATCAGGCATCAATTACATCAAATAGATACACGTTTCATACACTTATGTTGAATATAAAGCCGGGGAAGCGCCGCGCGCGACGGCGGCGGTCACCGAAGGCGAATGCACCGTTGCCTATGAGTACTGGCGTGAGATACATCAGCTTGAGGCGGGCGGAGTATGGTCCGGCACCGGGCGCTATTGGTACTCCGATCCGGCTAAAATGGCGGCGCTACCCGCCGAAAAGCAGATCACCCGTTTTGAGGCCGGCAAGCATTACTCATACAATATCGTTCTTGCCGCAAACAGAGGCAGCTTTATCGGCGATGATGAGACCATAGTGTCGGTCGGGTAGTATGAGTGGGGCACTCCGGGGAGAAACACGAATCTTGAAATAAAGGATATGAGCACAACGCTGTATATTTACAGTCCTTACTCGATAGATATTCCCGCAGACAGTACCGATAATGTCATAACCGACGTTGCCGTTGTAAATGTCAGCAAAGAGCTTGACCATTCGGCGCCCGTGAGCTTTACCGCGTCCCCCGCGGCATCATGCGCGGGGCTGTTCGACGTGACCGAGGAGGGCTGGGAAGCTGCCCGCAGCGAAAGCGACCCGAGAGACGATGTCATCAAAAGCACCGATGCCGCGCCGCGTGCGCCTATCGCGGGCAGGGAGTATTGGTACAGCATAGTGCTCACCGCAAAGGACGGCTATGTCTTCTCAAAGGATCTTTCGGATGACAGTTTCCGCATCAAAGAGGTCAGCGGCGTGACTTTTACCCTCGATGGCGTGTCGTATAAAGGCGCGTTCCATGTCAGCGATGACGGCAAGACACTTACGGCATGGGAGTTTATGGCACCTGTCACGACCGCTTCGACCGGTGCGCCGCAGACTACCGGCGGAGATACGATCCCAGACACGACCGGCAGTGCGACGGATAGCGGCGCTCCCGATAAGTCGCAGCCGACGGGTGACAGCAGCAATTCCGCGCTGTGGCTTTGGCTGCTTCTCGTCAGCGCGGGCGTTCTTATCGCCGTCGCGGTGACGGGCATAAGAAAAAAGAGAATAAGATAAGCGTATGAACATGAGCCCCGCGTATGCCGCACCTTGGTGCGGCATACGCGGGGTGTTTGATTTTATTACAGCTTCCAGCCGACGGTCTGCTTCTTGCCGCCGACGAAATCGGCATAAATGCCGGGTTCGTTTATCAGACGTTCGTGCTTGCCCTGCTGCACGATGCGTCCGTGGTCGATAACAAGTATCTGATCCGCATGGCGCACGGTTTTCAGCCGGTGGGCGATCATGATGATGGTCTTGTCGCGCGTGAGCGCCTCGATAGCCTTTTGCAGTCTGTCCTCATTCTCCGGGTCAACGTTAGCCGTCGCTTCGTCAAGAATAACTATCGGCGCATCCTTGAGCATGGCGCGTGCGATCGAGATGCGCTGGCGCTCGCCGCCGGAAAGACTTGCTCCGCCCTCGCCTATGACCGTGTTATAGCCGTCCGGCAGAGCGTCGATAAAGTCATCGCAGCAGGCGGCTCTTGCCGCCGCGACCACCTCCTCGTGCGTTGCGTCGGGTCTGCCGAACTTGATGTTGTTTTCGATGGTGTCGGCAAACAGATAAACATTCTGGAACACAACGCTTATCTGATCCATGAGCGATCCGAGAGTGTAATCCTTCACGTCATACCCGCCTATCCTTATGTGCTGATCTCCATTCTGTCAGCACTCCATGACGGGGTATTTACTGCCGGGAAGGTACAGGGCGATTTGTCCATGCTCTTTGACAAGCAATATATCCTGACGGAAAACGTCGTGGTGGGAACCCGCTACCGAACCGAAACCTCTACCGACCCGGAAACCGGCGAAACTACCAGTGAGGAAGTGCCGTATGACTATTACATTTGCTATGTGACGCTGGAAAACTTTGACCTGTCCCCATGTGCCGGTCTACATCATGGACGAGGAAAAATTGAGCTTCTACGCCCTGTATATGTCCACGCTGGGCAACCGGCCCGACCTGTTTTCCGGCAGCCAGTACCCCAACGCCTCCACCTTAAAGCCGCCGACCTACTACGACGTACCCCCGGAGGCTTTGGAGGACGCCACATTTGCCGCCATGCTCAAAGAGGCCGAGAAGTATATCGGCTATCCCTATGTGTGGGGCGGCAGCTCCCCAAGCACCAGCTTTGATTGCAGCGGCTTTATCTCATGGGTAATCAATCACAGCGGATGGAGTGTGGGACGGCTGGGGGCGCAAGGGCTTTACAACATCTGCACCCCTGTCTCCGCTTCACAGGCCAAGCCCGGCGACCTTGTGTTTTTCGTCGGCACATACGACACCCCCGGCGTATCCCACGTCGGTCTGTATGTGGGCGATTCCATGGT
>ERZ824600.2128-NODE-2128-length-22060-cov-6.736105_pt1 | contig 22060 bp, 21 predicted proteins | sample MGYA00519933_ERZ824600 | MGnify/ENA primary metagenome ERZ824600 (study PRJEB31778, sample SAMEA3449178) | human gut metagenome | biome: human gut; feature: human-associated habitat; material: faeces | place: United Kingdom | collected 2010/2012 ... | reverse complement strand
AAACATCAGTAGAAATTCATGTATTACAAGGTGAAAGAGAAATGGCTGCATATAATAAAACATTAGGAAGATTCCAATTAACAGGAATTCCAGCAGCTCCAAGAGGTGTACCACAAATTGAAGTAACATTTGATATAGATGCAAACGGTATAGTACATGTATCTGCAAAAGATATGGCAACAGGAAATGAGCAAAATGTTTCAATAACAGCATCAACAAACTTAACAGATGAAGATATTGACAAAGCTGTTAAAGATGCAGAAGCACATGCTGAAGAAGATAAGAAGAAAAAAGAAGAAATTGAAGTTAAAAATAATGCTGAAAGCTTAATATATAATAGTGAAAAAACATTAACAGATTTAGGTGATAAAGTAAGTGGAGAAGAAAAAGCAAAAATCGAAACAGAAATTGAAAATACTAAAAAAGCTCTTGAAACAAACAATACAGAAACAATAAAAGAAGCTACAGAAAAACTTACAAAAGTATTCTATGAAATGTCAGAACAATTATATAAAAACGGAAATCCAAATGCAGGAGCAGATGCAAATGCAACAGGTGCAAGTGAAGCAAATACAAACAATGCAGGAAATGATGGAAATGTATATGATGCTGATTATAAAGTTGAAGATGACAACAAATAATCAATAACAAAAGTGAAGAAAGTAAATAGGCGAGTGAGTAACTCGCCTAATTTATGAAAAGGAGTCCAATAATATGCGATTTTATATAAGAAGTAATTTTAAAGAAAGCGAAGGGAGGTAAAAAATATGGCAAGTAAAAGAGATTATTATGAAGTATTAGGAGTAGAAAAAACAGCAACAGATGATGAATTAAAAAAAGCATATAGAAAACTTGCAAAAAAATATCACCCAGATGCTAATCCTGATAACAAAGAAGAAGCAGAAGAAAAATTCAAAGAAGTAAATGAAGCATATGAAACATTATCAGACCCACAAAAAAGAAAAATGTATGACCAATTTGGAGCAGAAGGACCACAAGGTGGATTCGGAGGCTTTGGTGGTGCAAACGGATTTGGTGGATTTGGAAATGGAGGATATTATTCATATAGTTCTTCAAATGGCTTTGACGGATTTTCAGACTTTGGAGATTTAGGAGACATATTTTCATCATTCTTTGGAGGAGGAGCAAGAACAAGCTCTTCAAGAGCACAATCTAAAGGGCCACGTAAAGGTGCAGATTTAAATTTAAATATGGATATAACATTTGAAGAAGCATTTTTAGGAGTTGAAAAAGAAATACTTGTTACAAGACCAGAAACATGTTCAATGTGTAATGGAACAGGTGCGAAGCCAGGAACAACAGTATCAAAATGTTCTGTATGTAATGGAACTGGAACTGTAAGACAAGTTCAAAATACAATACTTGGCCAAATGCAAACAACAAGAACATGTACAAATTGTCATGGAACAGGTGAAGTAATAAAAGAACCTTGTGATAATTGTAAAGGAAAAGGAACAGTCAGAAAACAAGCTAAAATAAGAGTAAAAATTCCAGCAGGTATAGATGATAATCAAACAGTAGTATTAAGAGGTGAAGGTGAACCTGGAGAAAAAGGTGGATCAAAAGGAGATTTATACATAACAGTAAGAGTAAAGAAAAGTAATATATTTACTAGAAATGGAAATACTGTAATGTGTGAAATTCCAATAACAATTACTCAAGCTACACTTGGAGCTAAATTAAAAATTCCAATGGTAGACGGAAGTACTGAAGAATTTGAAATACCTGAAGGAACTCAAACAGGAACACAATTTACAATTAGAGAAAGAGGCTTCAAATCAATAAACTCATCAGCTAGAGGAAGTTTCGTATTTACTGTTGTAGTTCAAACACCAAAAAGGTTAAGCAAAGAACAAAGAACATTGTTAGAACAATTAGCTACAACTATGAATGAACAACCACCAGTAAGAAAAAGAGGAATATTTGGATAAAATATAAGTACCACATAGAGTTAATCTATGTGGTATTTTTGCGTAAAAACAAATGTTAATATAATGTGAAATGACAAAAAACGTGAAAAAATACATAAAAAGTGCCTCAAAAAACGTGAAAAAATGTATAAAAAGTGCCTTCGAAAACGTGAAAAAATATTGACATAATAGAAAAGGAGTTGTAAAATTAAGTTATGGAGGGACATATGAAGAGAAAAATTTATGAAAAATTAATTAATTGGAAAAATAATGGTATGAAGAAACCATTAATGATTATAGGAGCTAGACAGGTTGGAAAAACATATATAATTAATGAATTTTGTAAGAAAGAATATAAGAATGCAATACAAATTAATTTACTAAATCATCCAGAAATTGTTGAATTATATAAACAAAACATTTCTTTAGAAGAAAAGTATATTAGATTATGTGCAAACTTAAATATAAATCCAAACGTAGAAGATACTATAATATTTTTTGATGAAATTCAAGAAAGTGAAGAACTTATATCTTCTCTAAAATGGTATTGTGAAGACGAAAGACCATTCAAAATAATTTGTGCTGGAAGTTTACTAGGAGTAAAATTAAAAAGATTTCATAGTTCATTCCCTGTTGGAAAAGTAGAAATGATAAATATGTTTCCAATGGATTTTGAAGAATTTTTAATGACACAAAATAATGGAGAATATTTAATTGAATATATAAAAAAGTGCTTTTTGGAAAATAGTCCAATGGACGAAATAACTCATGAAAAACTACTAGAATTATATCGAAAATATTTATGTATTGGTGGAATGCCAGAAATGGTAGAAGACTTCGTTTCTAAGAATATGAACATTTTAGATATAAATAGAAATATAATAGAAGATATTAATTCAGCATATATAAAAGATATGAATAAATTTATAATTAATAAAACAGAAGCAGTAAAAAATGAAGCAATTTATTATTCAATTCCTATACAAATAGGAAATAAGTCAAATAAATTTCAATATTCCAAAATAGACAAAAATGCTAGAAGGAGAGACTATAATGATTCATTAGAATGGCTTTTAGCAAGTAAACTAGTTTATAAATGTTGTAAATTAAATAGTATTAATATTCCACCAGAGGCATATAAAAATAATGAATTTTTTAAGATATATATTGGTGATGTAGGAATTTTAAATACAATGTTAAAGATGAATGTAAATGATATATATCTAAATAAAACGTTTTTATATAAAGGAGAGATAACTGAAAATTATGTAGCAAATCAATTAATGTTTAATAATGTAGATTTATATTATTGGGCTGTAGCAAGTAGTTCAGAAATTGATTTTATAATATATAATGAAGATGGAATAATTCCAATAGAAGTAAAAGCAAGTGATAATACACAATCAAAAAGCTTGAATGAATATATGAAAAGATTTAAACCTAAATATGCAATAAGAATTTCTGGTAAAAATTTCGGATTTGAAAATGGAATAAAATCAGTTCCATTATATGCAACATTCTTAGTTAAGTGATATGAAAGATTTAAGATAAAGTAATTTAGAACAAAAACGGAGGAAAATATGATAGATAATAGAGAATATGGATTAGTATTAGCTGGTGGTGGAACAAAAGGAGCATATCAAGTAGGAGTTTGGAAAGCATTAAAAGAATTAAATATAAATGTAAAAGGAATAGTAGGAGCATCAATAGGATCATTAAATGGAGCATTATTTTTACAAGATGATTTTAAAATGGTAGAAGACATGTATGAAAATATTAAATTAGGAAATATAATGAATGTTGACGGAATGAACGAAAACAAGAATATATTTAGCTTATCAAATATATTTAACTTAGCAGCAGATTACACCAAACAAAAAGGAATTGATAATACACCATTAAGAAATATGATAAGAAAATATATAAATATGGATAAAATATACAATTCAAATATAGATTTTGGATTAGTAACATTTTCTGTAAAAAATAGACAACCATTACAAGTATTCAAAAATGAGATACCAAAAGAAGAAATGGAAAATTACTTATTAGCAAGCTCATGTTTTCCTATATTTAAGCCACAAATTATAAATAATGAAGAATACTTTGATGGTGGATTATATGATAATATACCAGCAAACATGTTAATTGAAAAAGGATATAAAAATATAATAATAGCAGACATTGCAGGAGTTGGATTTAGCAAAAGAACAATTAATAAAGATGTTTATATTAAAGTAATAAAACCATCTGAAGATTTAGGTGGAACATTTGAATTTAATCATGAAAGAATAATAAATAATATAAAATTAGGATATTTAGACACAATGAAAGCATTTAATCAAATGCAAGGACATATGTATTATTTTAAAAGTGAAGAATTTGCCAAAATGCTAGAAGTATTTAACCTTGAAACAATTTATGGATTAGAATATTCTGCACAGATATATAAAATGAATAAATATAGAGAATACACATTTGAAGAATTTATTACAGAATTAAATGAAAGAAATCAAAACGCAGAAAAAATATATAAGAAAATGAGAAAAGAAAATTTATTTCAAAAGAGCAGAAAAATAAAAGCATTTTTTGATAATGGACTAGGAATATGTTTGGTAAAAGACTTATATATGGATAGACCTGCTGCAAAAGTTTCAAATTACTTTTTGAATTTTGTTAAAGATTATAAACTTGCAGCACAATCTTTAATTGAATTAAAAAATTTTATGAAATAAAAAAGAACTCCCCGTTTAATTACAAACGAGGGGTTTGAAACAGTTTACGTGCTATACGGGGAAAGGGGGCTTAGTTCTCGAGGAGAACTACTTCGACGTCAGAGCCAAGTCCCTGTTTAAGGGCCATCTCATAAACGTCTTGTGAAGTGGTGAACAACTTGACCTTCAAGTTGTTTGTCCACATCTCACACATGAGTGAGATGATACCGGTGACGCGCGTTTTCATTCCTTCAGGGATAACCGTGAAAACCTCCTCATTGAGCTGGCAGATCTTATGGAAGATGCTTGGATTTGACATAATCTCCTCCAAGGCTTCCTCAGCAAGGTTGTTGTGCCTACTGAGTTTGACAAGCTCCTTAGTCACACAGAACTGTGGGATGAAAACCTCAGCTCCAGAGGCCAAGATCTTATCCATGTGCTTCATCAAAGCACCAGTTTCGGTAACGATGACAAAGCTAGGCTTAACGGGAACGAGGTTCAGGCGCTGAGCCTCTGCCATCTTTGCATCGTTTTCACGAAGCTTCTTGAGCAACTTTTTGTGAGCTGCACAGTTTGGGGTGGCATAGTGTTCACGGAAGAGCCGATAAATCGTGCTCTTGCTCCGCCCAGATGCACGAAGGAGTTCCTCAGTGGGGACCCCATCATAAACCATGGTAATCAAGGTCTTGCACATGGTCTCGTTAGACATGCGCTGGCACATGGGCTTGTTGGCGGGAGAAGTGATTGCATTAGTCATGGTGAAATGTCCTTTCAATTACGTGTACGTGTTTGTTATTCTTGTTCGACCGTAAACTGTTTCATAGGGGTTGCATAATGCAATTATATCATAATTTTATATGAAAATCAATATTTATGTAAATAGAAATGGAAATATATTGAAAAAATTTTTTTTCTATGATATAATATTATTATTCCAAGCCTTTGGAACTGTATAAGAAACAACATTATTAGAAAGGACTAAATGGAGGTTGTATTTTATGAATGCTGAGATTTATCTTATTATCAGAAAAGTATTCGCATGCGGATACACCTGGGACGAACTAGAGAAATATTTCGGTAAGAGCAGAAAAGTTTTAGAAGAAGAAATCAAAGAACATTATATGAGTTCTGGAGAAAATGCTGCTGAAAAAAATGCCAAACTTATCGAAGTTATTAATCGAAACAGTGTTGTAAAACAAGGGTAAAAGGATAAGGTATAAAAAATTTTATGAAGCATTGATAAAATAGGAAGCAGAGAAGTGAGTTCACTTCTCTGCTTCTTTGTTCATAATTAGTTCATATTAATTTGCTATAATACATCATGTTGAAACGGAAAAAGATGGAAAATCCGTTGATTTATATAAGAGAAAAGTAACATTTTCTATTATATAAATCAGATATAATCGCTAGCCCTTTGAGATTTTCTCATTTTAGTCGAAAACTCAAATCGGGCGAGAATAAAGGGAGACTACATCGTTTTGTTCTTATAATGTTTAAAATAAATTATAAATTTGAAAGGAGCAAAAGCAAATGCAAAAATTTGGAGAATTTGTATGTAAACACAAAAGAATAATACTAATAATCATGTTAATTTTATTAATTCCATCAATAATTGGAATGAAAGCTACAAGAATTAATTATGACATATTAGTTTACTTACCAGATGACATAGAGACAATACAAGGAGAAAATATATTATCAGAAGATTTTAATATGGGAGCATTTTCAATAATCTTATTAGAAGATATGGAAACAAAAGACATATTAAAATTAGAAGATGAAATAAAACAAGTAGATAATGTAGCAAAAGTAATATCTGGAGCAGATGTACTTGGAACAAGTATTCCAGTAGAAATGTTACCAGATGAAGTAAAAGATGAGTTATATAAAGATAATACAACAGTAATGTTAGTAACATTTAAAGAAGCAATATCATCAGATGCAACAATGAATACAGTACAACATTTAAGAGATATTACAGATAAACATTGTAAAATAAGTGGTATGACAGCAACATTACTAGATACAAGAGACTTATCAAATTCAGAAGTCGCAATATATGTAGTAATAGCAGTTGTATTATGTTTAATAGTATTAGAAATAGCATTAGATTCTTATGTTGCACCAATATTATTGTTAGCAAATATAGGAATTGCAATATTATACAATATGGGAACAAATATCTTTTTAGGAGAGATATCATATATAACAAAGGCAATAAGTGCAGTATTACAATTAGGTGTAACAATGGACTTTGCAATATTCTTATATCATAGTTATCAAGCAGAATTAAAAAATACAACAGATAGGAATCAAGCAATGAGTATTGCAATATCAAAAACATTCACATCAGTATTAGGAAGTTCATTAACAACAATTGCAGGATTCTTAGCATTATGTAGTATGAATTTAACATTAGGAAAAGACATAGGAATTGTTATGGCAAAAGGTGTATTATTTGGTGTAATAAGTGTTGTAACAATATTACCAAGCTTAATACTTATGTTTGATAAAGCAATTCAAAAAACAAAACATAAAGAATTATTACCAAAATTCACAACAATAAGTGAATTTAATATAAAACATTATAAAGCAATAATTGTAATATTCTTAATTGCGTTACCAATAGCATTATATGGATATAACAATACAAAAGTATATTATAAACTAGATAGTTCATTACCTGAAACACTAGACAGTATTTCAGCAAATAACACATTAAAAGATAAATTTGGATTAGTATCACAAGAAATGATTTTAATAAATAAAGATACACCAAATGATGAAATTAATGAAATGTTAGATAAAATAGAAGAATTAGATGGAGTAGACTTTACATTAAGTTATTCAAAACTATCTGAATTAGGTATTCCAGAAGAAATGTTACCAGAAGATTTATTAAGTATCTTCCAAAGTGACAAATATCAAATGATATTAATAAATTCAAAATATGAAATAGCAACAGATGAATTAAATAATCAAATAGCAAAAATAAATGAAATAGTAAAACAATATGATTCAAATGCTAAAGTAGTTGGTGAAGGACCATTAATGAAAGATTTAGTAGAAATAAGTGATCATGATTTTAATAGTGTAAACACAGTATCAATAGGAATTATATTTGTAATAATGATGTTTGTATTAAAATCAATATCATTACCAGTTTTATTAGTTATAGCAATAGAATTTGCAATATTTATAAATATGGGTATTCCATATTACACAAATACAACAATACCATTTATAGCATCAATAGTAATTGGAACAATTCAATTAGGTGCAACAATAGATTATGCAATTTTAATAACAACAAAATATATTCAAAATAGAAAAGATGGTAAAGACAAAAAACAAGCTGTATCAGAAGCTTTAGGAACATCAATAAATTCAATTATAGTTAGTGGATTATGTTTCTTTGGAGCAACATTTGGAGTTGGAGCATATTCAAAAATAGAAATGATAGGAAGCTTATGTACATTGATGTCAAGAGGAGCTATTATAAGTGTCATAGTAGTTATTACAGTATTACCAGCATTCTTAATGATATTTGACAAACTTGTTTGCAAAACAACAATAGGAATGAGAGAAGTAAAAAATTAATCAAAATGTCGTGATTAAAAAGAAAGGAAGTTATAAAAATGGATAAAAATGAATTATGTAAAAAAGTATCTGCAGGTATGTTATTAGTAACAATGAGTTTATATGCAACACCAGTATTTGCATATTCAAAAGATGAAACTGTTTATTCTAAATTAAATTCTGAAGGAAATAGTTATAAAACAATAGTTAGTACACATTTAAAAAATACAGATAGTGAAAATACACTTAATGATATGACAAATTTAACAAATATAAAAAATACTAATGGAGACGAAAAATTTAGTCAAAATGGAAATTCTTTAATATGGGATGCGCAAAAACATGATATTTATTATCAAGGAGAAAGTGAAAATGAATTACCAATTTCATGTTCTGTAAAATATGAATTAGATGGTGAAGAAATTTCTGCTAAAGATATTGCAGGAAAAAGTGGAAAAGTAAAAGTTACAATAAATTATGAAAATAAATCAGAAAATTTGGTAAATATTAATGGAAAAACACAAAAATTATATACACCATTTGTTGTTGTTGCAGGAACAATGATAAATAATAAAAATAATAGAAATATTGAAGTTTCAAACGGAAAAGTAATTGATGATGGAACTAAAACAGTAGTTTTAGGTGTTGCTTTACCAGGATTACAAGAAAGCTTAAATATATCTAAAGATAAATTAGATATACCAAGTTCAATAGAAATTACAATGGATGCAACAAATTTTGAGATGGGAAGTATTATGAATTATGTTACACCAAAATTATTGGAAGATGAAGATATAGAGTCATTTGACGGATTAGATGAATTATATTCACAAGTTGAAACATTACAAAGTTCAATGAATCAAATTCAAGATGGTGCAAATACATTAAAAGAAGGAACAGATACTTATACAGAAAAAATGCAAGAATTTGAAAATGCAATGGGAATGATTCAAAGTGGAATGGCAAGTGCTAATTCAAATTATACAAAAATTAATGATGGAATAAAAACATTAAATAACAGTACAGGAACATTAAATAATGGTTCAAAACAAGTTACTGATGGTGTTTCTCAAATTGAAACAAATTTAAATACAATAAATGAAAAATTAGGAGAAGTACTTGCAGGAACACAAAGCTTAAAATCTGGTGAAACAGAACTTATTACAGGAATTGATACAATATTAACAAAATTAAATGGAATTGATGTATCTGATAATACAGAAAAAATTACAGAATTAACACAATTAGTAAATACAAATAAAGCAACTATTGAAAAATTAACAAGTGCAACAACATTATTAACAAAACAATATGAAGCATTAGAAGATGAACAAGCAAAAGCTCAAGTAAAAACACAAATTGATTTTAATAAGCAAATGATTCAATTATTAACAGTAAATACACAAGCACAAGAACAAACAATTGCAACATTAAAAGCAACAGATTTATCTGCAATAAATGAATTAAAAGCAGGATTGACACAAGTAAAAACAGGATTAACAAAATTAAGTGCAGGAACAGATTCATTAACAAGTGGAGTTACACAAATAAAAGGTGGAACAGCATTACTTGCAGAAAAAACAGGTGAATTAAGTCAAGGTGCTAATACAATATATCAAGGAACAACAAAATTAGCACAAGCAACAAGTACATTAAAAGATGGTTCTAGTCAAATGAAAGATGGATTAAATACATTAGATAATAGTTCAGCTCAATTATTACAAGCAAATACACAATTAACAGAAGGTGCCCAAACAATAAATGATGGTGCAACAACATTAGCTGATGGAATTGCAACATTTAATGAAGAAGGAATTCAAAAAATCTGTAATTTTGTAAATGGAGATTTAAAAGATTTAACAACAAGAGCTGAAAAATTAACAGATTTAGCAAAATCTTATAATAGTTTTACAATGGTTGAAGATGGTGTTGAATCAAATTCAAAATTTGTTATGATTATTGATGCTGTAAAAAAACAAGAAGCAACATCAAAACAAGAATATATAGTTGAAGATAATAATAAACAAAATTAGAAAATAATTAATAATCTTAAAATATAAGTTTTGCATGAAATGACGAATGTGCATGAAGAAATTTTAGAAATTCTTTGCAATTTTATGGAAAGAGTTCACTTTTAGTGGAAGGGTGCCATAAAATAAAGTAGAATTTCTTAAATTTCGTAATAAGCCGAGGAATGGAATAAAAAACTTATATTTTAAGATATTTGTTGAATTATATTTTTAGATATTATATAATTAAAGGGGTGATAACATGTTTAATATATTGGTAGTAGAAGATGATAAAAATTTAAGAAAATTAATAACAACATATTTACAAAGAAATAAATATAACACTTATGAAGCAACAAATGGAGAAGAAGCATTAAATGTGTTAGATCAAAGTTATATTGACTTAATTGTAAGTGATATAATGATGCCTAAAATGGATGGATATGAATTAATAAAATCATTAAGAGAAGCAAAATATGATGTTCCAATATTGATAATTACTGCAAAAAGTGAAATTGAAGATAAAAAAGAAGGATTTTTACTTGGGGCAGATGATTATATGGTAAAACCTATAGATATAGAAGAAATGCTTTTAAGAATACAAGTATTATTACGAAGAAGCAAAAGTGCAAGTGAAAAGAAAATACAAATAGGTGATTTATTGTTAAATTATAATCAATTAAGTGTTATAAAAAAAGATAAAGTCTATAATTTAGCACAAAAAGAATTTTATCTATTATATAAACTGTTAAGCACGCCAAACACGATATTCACAAGACAAGAATTAATAGAAGAAGTATGGGGACTAGAAAGTGATTCAGATTATAGAACAGTAGATGTACACATAAAAAGAATAAGAGAAAAAATGAAAGATGTAGATGAGTTTGAAATTGTAACAATTAGAGGAATAGGATATAAAGCTATAATACATGAGAAGGGTTAAAAATGTTTGAAAGAATTTTTGGAAAAAGAAAATCATTACAAAGAAATTTAGTAATAGATTTGATAATATGTATAATAATTGTAATGTTTATTTCATTAGTTGGATTTTATATATTTGTAAATAAAGAAACACTTAATAGTTTGATACAGGTTAATTTTGAGAATAAAGAGCAAATAAAAGAAATATTAGGAATAACAAGAAGAAGCCTAGTTTTATTGATAATAAATACAATATTAATAAGTACAATAGTAATGAGAATAACAAGTAAGAAAATACTACAACCAATAAAAAAAATGACAGAAGCAACAAAGAAAGTTGCTTCTGGAGATTTTAATGTAAAACTTGAATCACAAAGAGAAGATGAAATTGGTGAACTAACACAAAATTTTAATCAAATGGTAAATGAGTTGGGAAAGGTAGAAGTAATTCAAAAAGATTTTATAAATAATGTATCACATGAAATAAAAACACCAATAAGTTCAATACAAGGATTTGCAAAATTATTAGAAGATGAAAATTTACCAGAAGCTGAAAGAAAAGAATATGCAGAAATAATAATTGAAGAATCAAATAGATTACTTAATTTATCAACAAATATATTAAGACTTTCAAAAATTCAAAATCAAGGAAAAATAGTTAGAAAAGATCATATAAATATAACTGAACAATTAAGAAAAGCTATTGCAGTACTTGAAAATAAATGGAATGAGAAAAGTTTAACATTTAATATCTCTGCTAAAGATGTATATTATGATGGTGATGAAGAACTTACATTTCAAGTTTGGATGAATTTAATAGATAATGCAATTAAGTTTTCAAAACAAAATGGAAAAATTACCATAGATGTAAAAGAAGAAAATGATGAAGTTGTAGTAAAAATTAAAGATAATGGAATGGGAATGAGCAAAGAAGAACAAGAAAGAATATTTACAAGATTTTATCAAATAGACAAGTCACATTCACAAGAGGGAAGCGGATTAGGATTATCAATTGTAAAAAGTATTATAGATTTATCTGGTGGAAAAATTGAAGTAGAAAGTAAAGAAAATTCAGGAACGACATTTATTATAAAACTTCCTATTGAAAAAGAAAATAATAAAATAATAATTTAATGAAATTGTTGAAATAATTATTATAGTATGATATAAAGAAAATGAAGGAGTGATTTATATGGAATATTTTGAAAAAATTATGAAAAAAACAGGATGGACATCTTTGTTATCATCAATAGTTTTTGCAATATTAGGAATTATATTAATTACAAATCCAGAAGGAACAGTAAAATTTGTTTCTGCAATATTGGGAATTATGTTTATACTTGCAGGAGCATATAAAATAATAAGTTATTATCAAAACAAAGGAAAATATGATATCATGAATTATGATATAGCTTATGGAATTATAGCAATTATATTAGGAATTGCAACAATTGCATATAGTGAACAAATAAGTTCAATATTTAGGATTTTTATAGGAATATGGATTGTTTATAGCAGTATAATGAGATTTAGTTTAGCTTTAAAATTGAAAACTATAAGTTCAAATATATGGATATATAGCATAATATTAGCTATTTGTATGTTTATTTGTGGATTATATACAATATTTGTATCTAATTTAGTTGTTGTTTCAATTGGTATAAGCATATTAATTTATGCAATTATTGATGCTATTGAAGATATTATATTTTTAGTTAATGTTAATAAATTAAGCTAAGAATTATGAGGGTGGTAATAGTAAAATGTTACCATTCTTTTTTTGTAAAAATATAAGCAAAACTTATAGTATGCATTACAATAATTAATTTGATTTATTATAAGAGTTATGTTAATATATATATGTACGAAGAACAAACATATATAAGTCTTGTTGAGACTTACAAATCAATTGGAGGTTTTTTTCCCTATGGAAAAACTGTTCTATGAAGTCGTCACTGGAAACCACTATGATCTGGAGGAGGCTAACAAACATACTGGTGATCTTATTAAAAAAAGTGTGAAGGCTAAGGATATGCCTAGCACTGAGCTTAAGTTCATCAGGAAACACCATTGTGGATGTTGTTTACATTATGGCATGGCTTTGTTTAAGCTGATGCGTGATGCAGGAATGGAATGTTTCATTTCCGTTTCTGCGGAAGAAAATCCTGAAACGCATAAGAAGACAGACAGGCATGTTAGTGTCTACTACATCAAGAATGGAAAGAAGTATATCGCAGATCCTGTTGAAGCAGTTAAAACTGGAACACTCGGCTTTGACCAGATTCCGTTGGAAAGCTTTATCAAGGAAAATGGTGATGTATGGATCTTTGATCCATATGGAGAACATGGTGATGAAGAATTCTTTAGCAGTTTTATGGGGTCGCCTTTGGCCACATTTACTGGTGAAGAATAAGTTTCACAGACTAAAGTAAAAAGTCTCATTTGCTTTTTACTTTTAAAGCTATCGACTAATTTGCCGATGGCTTTTTTCGTATAATTATTGAAAGTAGTTATATAATATGATAAAATGCAAAAAAGAAAGGAACTAAAATATGTATGATGTCATTATAATAGGAGCAGGACCTGCAGGGATAACAGCAGGATTATATACTCAAAGAGGAAATTTAAAAACATTAATTATTCATAATGGAAAAACATCTTTAGAAAATGCAAATAAAATTGAAAATTATTATGGATTTGAAAATGGAATAACAGGTAAAGAGTTATATTTTCAAGGAATTAGACAAGCTCAAAATATTGGAATAGATGTAAAAAATGAAGAAGTAATAAAAATAGAAATGATAGAAAAAAGCTTTAAAGTGAAAACAACAAAAAATGAATATATTTCTAAAACGATTATAATAGCAATGGGAACAAAGAAAAAAACTTTACAAATAGATGGAGTAAAACAATTTGAAGGTAGAGGAATAAGTTATTGTGCTATTTGTGATGGATTCTTTTATAGAAACAAAGATGTTGCAGTAATTGGAAATGGAGATTATGCAATATCTGAAGTAAATGATTTATTACCAGTTGTAAATAAAATTACAATATTAACAAATGGAAAACCTGCTCCAGATATAAGGAGTGAAAAAGTAGAAATAAATAATAGAACTATAAAAAAAATATTTGGACACGAAAAAGTTGAGAAAATTGAATTTGATGATGGAACAGATATAAATGTAAATGGAATATTTATAGCACAAGGAACAGCAGATAGTACAGATATAGCAAAAAAAATTGGATTAGTATTAGAAAATAATAAAATAAAAGTTAATGAGAATATGGAAACAAACATTAAAGGAATATATGCTTGTGGGGATTGTATAGGTGGAATATTACAAATTTCTAAAGCAGTAAATGATGGAATGAAGACAGGTTTGAATGTAATAAAATTTTTGAAATAAAATATGTTATAATTTAAAAGAAATGTATAAAAATAATTTATAGGAGGAACAAAAAATGATAGAAGAAATAAAAAATTCAGAAGAATTTGAAAATGAAATAAAAAGTAATGCAATAGTATTTGCAGATTTTTATGCAACTTGGTGTATGCCATGTAAAATGATGTCTGGAATAATAGATGAAATAGCAAAAGAACATCAAGAAGTAAAATTTATTAAAATAGATGTAGATCAAAATACAGAATTAGCGATAAAATATAATGTTATGAGTATACCAACAATGATAATATTTAAGAATGGAAATACAAGTAAAACATTTATTGGAGTAACAGATAAAAGTGAAATAATTGCAGAATTTTAATAGAAATAAGAGGAGAAAAATGAACAGAGAAGTATTAAATGATTACAAAAATAAAGATGAAAAAATGCTATTAGCAGAGGTGTTGGATAAAATAGAAAACACAAATAATAGAAATAAAATTGAACATACTGATTTTTTAGATTTAGCTCAAAATGAATTAGTACAAAAATTTTTAAACAAACAAAAAGTAAAAAATTATATAAAATATGGTGGATTTGATGAAGCAGAAAGAAAAATGTATGTATTTTATCCAGAAAAATTTAATGAGCAAGTTGTAGAAAAAAATTTATCTAGTATTGTTCAAATTATTAGAATTGAATTACCAGACGATTTAATTGGAAAATATACACATAGAGATTATTTAGGTGCAGTTATGAAACTCGGAGTAAAGAGAGAAAAGGTTGGAGATATAATTGTAGAAAATAATGGTGCAGATATTATAATTGATAAAGAAATTACTAAATTTTTAGAACAAAATTTAAGTGAATTAACGAGATTTTCAAAATCAACAATTACAGTAGAAGATATACAAAATTTAAGAAATGTTGAAGTAAAAAAGGAAGAAATTGAAATAATAGTAGCCTCTTTAAGACTTGATAATGTTGCATCAGAACTTGCAAGATGTTCAAGAAGCAAAATAATCGAAATAATGAATACAGAAAGAGTTTTTGTTAATTTTCAAGTAGAAACAAAGAAAACAAAACAAATAAAAGAAGGAGATATGATTACAATAAGGGGAAAAGGACGATTCTTTATAAAAGAGATTATCGGGCAAACTAGAAGTGGTAGAACAATATTAAAAGTAGAAAAATTTGTATAATAAAAGATCACAGTCTTGAATTTAAAGACTGTGATTTTTAAATGTCATATTTTGTCATAATATAAGCATCTGTAGTATTATTATAATATTTTTTTCTGATTCCTAAATTCTTAAAACCAAACTTTTCATACAATTTAATAGCTGGTGTATTTTCAACATTTACTTCAAGAGTAAATGTTTTTAAATTCATATCAGAACATAAATCAATTAATGTTTCTAGCATTTCACCACCAATGCCTTTTCCACGACAAGATTTTTTTACAACTATATTATTTAAAGTAGCTTCATCAAAAATAACTGAAATTCCAGCAAAACCAACAACTTCATTTTTTTCTTTAGCAATAATATATTTGGTTTTATCATTTACAAGTTCTTGTTTTAATACATTATAGCTCCAAAAATTATCAAAATCAGAATATAATGTATTTTTCATTTGTTCTAAATCTTCTAAAGTCATTTCAGTTATTTCCATAAAATTCACTCCTTTTTATTTGTTTTCTAAAGCTCTTTCAGCTTGAGATTTTCTTAAATATAAAGGCATTAAATCAAAATTTGTATTTTGATTATAAGCATTTAATCCAGCTAATCCAAGAGAAAAACTACTTAAATCATTTTTATCAGAAAAAGTACAAGTATTAAGATTAGAAAGTAGATATTCTTTATGTATAATTGAACCATCACCAACAAAATTGATTTTATCATATTTTTTTAAAATTGGAATGATTTCTTTTATAGTTTTAAAACCAAGTTCTTCAAGTTGTGTTACAATATTATTTTTCTTTTCAAAAACTCCAAAGTAAACATTATTGTTTTTGGCATCTATAAGTGAACAGATAATTCCATCACTACCTATATTGTGAGCTAAAGATTCTAAAGAAGAAATTCCAACGCATGGAATATTTAAACTATCTTTAAAGGCAAGTACTGTTCCAACACCAATTCTTATACCAGTGAAAGATCCAGGCCCTTTATCACAAACAATTAAATTTATATCTTGTAAAGTTAATTTACTTTCAGATAATGCTTGTTCAATTACAGGCATTATTTTTTCAGAATGATTTCTAGCATCATTAACAATAATTTCTTTTATACATTTTTTATTTTCTAAAACAGCTACTGTACATAAATTGCTTGCTGTATCTATACTTAATATTTTCAATTTTTTTCCTTCTTTCTTGTGAATATGCTTATTATACTACAATTAAATAGATTTTACAATAAAAAAATAATACATAGTTTAAAAAAATGGTATAAGTTGAAAGAAAAAATAATAAACAACAACCCATTCCCAAAAGAATGAGTTGTTTATTTTTTATTAACTCTGCTAGAAGCAACAATTTTTCTTTTTGTTAGTCTTTTTACAGCAGAATAATGATATTAAAGAAATTATAAATAATATTCCTAATGTTATTAATAAAACAATTACAGCACCTAATCCTAATGTTTCAACAACACCAAGTAAACTTTCAATTAAAACACCAACAAAAAAGAATAAAGCTAAAGTAACAACACCTGTTATTATCCATAAGCATGAACAATCTTTCTTTTTGTTTTCTTTTTTACAAAAAATATCTACTTCTGGTTCCATAATTAGCACCTCCAGTCCTAATATATATTATGTTGATTGTATTAAAAAGTTACACAATTTTAAAATATTGAAAAACGATAAAAAAGTATTGACAAAAAATAATAGTAGTAATATAATGCTCATATCAGAAGAAAAAAATAAATGTATTTGGAGGGAAAGAAAAGATGAAAATATTAATAGGAGCATTATTTCTAAGCTTATGGCAATCATTACTATTTTGGAAACAAGATTTAGGCATATCTGTATTATTGTTTACAATACCAATAATATGGATAACAACAAAATTATTAAAAGGAAATATAAAAAACAAAAAAGCATTATTAATATCAATTCCGATTATAATATTATCAAGTACATATTTTATATTTGATAATCTAACATTTTATTTAATAAATATAGTATTAATACCAATATTATATTTAATAATGATAATATGGGCTATATCTGATTTTCAAATAAAATCTATAATGTACAAAATAATTTTAATGATATTCCAACCGCTTAATTATATAGGAGATGTTATCAAAACAGTTATAAATGGATTTAATTCAAAAAGAAAAAATGATCAAATAGAAGAAAAAACAGAAAAAAATGATATATTTAAAGCAATTTGCCTTACTGGAATAATTGCATTGATTGTAATAAGTTTATTATGTTCAGCAGATAATGAATTTGCAAAAATATTTTCAACTATATTTAAAGATATAAACATATTTAATGTATCAGAATTGACAGGTAGAATAATAATTATTATAATTGCATTTTTCTATTTTGCAGGATTTTTTATGAACATGTTAGATAAAGAAAATGGATTAAAAGAATTTGAAAAAGATGAAAAGGCAGAGAAAAAAGAAAGTTATACAATAAGAATGATGATAACTGTGTTAAATCTAGTATATTTAGTATTTTGTTTTACACAAATAAAAGTATTGTTTACAGAACAAAACATAAAATATTCAGAATTTGCAAGAAAAGGATTTTTTCAATTAATGATAGTATCATTAATTAATATTGTAATGATATTAAAAGCAAATAATAAGAATCTTAGAGAAAACGAAAAACAAGAGAAATATAAAAAGACAATGTGTATAGTAATGGTAATATTTACATTAATAATAATTATTTCAGCATTTGCAAGAATGACATTATATCAACAAAATTATGGATATACCAGATTACGTATATTAGTTGACTATACACTAATTACAGAAATAATATTATTAATTCCAACAATAATTTATATTTTAAAAAACAAAATAGATTTAATAAAAACATATTTTGTTATTATTATAACAATGTATTGTCTGGTTAATTTTATTAATATAGATAAAATTATTATGAAAAATAATTTTAACAGATATAAAGAAACTGGATATATTGATTTAAACTATCTAATGGAAATGAATAATTCAGATTTAATTGAACAATTATTAGAGTTAAAAGATACAGAATTTAAGTATTCAGAGAAAGCTTATTCACAATCAGATACAGATAAACAGGAAATTCAAGAACAGATAGGAAAACAACAGAGAGAATTGAATGGATATTTGGCAAGTTGGAAAAAAAGTTTTAATGAAACACATACATTAGCTGAATTTAATTTGCCCAAAATGAGAGCTAAGTCAATATTAAATAATAGGAAATAAAATTAAGGAGAGTAAAAAATGAAGATTTTAGGAGAAAATGGAATAGGAAAATTTTTAAAAGTATTTTTACAAATATGTTTTTGGGGAGGCATAGCAATATTGATTATATTACCATTTGAATTACAAATTGTAGGGTTGAAACTTAATGCAACAGCTTTTGTAATATACCCAAATGGAATAGTATTATTGGTAATTGTTCGACAATTTATAGGACAATTTGATTCTCTAAAAGATAGAAAACCGTTTTGTATGGAAAATGTTAAGAGATTAAAAACATCAGGTATTGCATCTTTAATAGAAACAGTACTTTGGACTGCTGACTTATTATATACGATATTTTTAGCTAAAAGTGAAGATGTGGTTATAGTATTAGTATTGGCATTTCTGATAATATTGTTTGCAGGAGTTTCAATAGCATTTTATATTCTAGCTGAATTAATCAAACAAGCAACAGAGTATAAAGAAGAAAATGAGTTGACTATATAAGGAGGCAATAATATGATTATCGTAAATTTAGATGTAATGATGGCAAAAAGAAAAATATCTTCACAAGAATTGGCAGAAAAAGTAGGAATAACACCTGCCAATTTATCAATTTTAAAAACAAATAAAGGAAAAGCGATTAGGTTTTCTACATTAGACAAAATTTGTGAAGTATTAGAATGTACTCCAGGAGATATATTAGGTTTTGAAAAGTCACTTAGTAGTCACATTACTGATGTAAAATAAAAATAAGGTGATAGTATGTTGAAGTTTATAAAAAGAATAATAATAGTAATAATACTCGTAATATTATTTGCAGGAACAATATTAACTTATAAAGGATATCAAATATATAAAGAGGCATTAAACAAAATAAGTGTAATTGATAAAGTTGTAGAAATAAAAAAAGAAAAAAATTATGCAGAATTAAAAGATTTACCAGAGTTTTATTTAGATGCAGTTATTGCGGTAGAAGATAGAAGATTTTACAGCCATGGTGCAATAGATCCTATTGCTATTGCAAGAGCAGTTTTTGTTAATGTGAAATCACTTGAATTAAAAGAAGGAGGAAGCACAATTACACAGCAATTAGCTAAGAATATATATTTTACCCAAGAGAAGTCAGCTTTAAGAAAAGTTGCAGAAATGTTTATGGCACATGAAATTGAGAAAAATTGTGATAAAGATACAATTTTAGAATTATATTTAAACACAAGTTATTTTGGAGATGGATATTATTGTGTTAAAGAAGCTTGCAAAGGATATTTTGATAAAGAACCAATGAATATGAATAGAAATGAAGCTAGTATGTTGGCAGGAATTCCAAATGCACCATCTGCATATTGTCCAACTAAGCATTTGGGATTAGCAAGACAGAGACAAGGACAAGTTTTAGATAAAATGGTTAAATATAAATTTATTTCTGAACAGGATAGAGCAAAAATTTTGAGTGAACCAAATGCAGTTGAGGAGAAACAAAAAGATAACGGAAAAGGATGAGATAGAGCTCATCCTTTAAATTTCAATTATTTTCATATTATATTTATCTTCAAAAACCTTCTTTTTAGTAATATATTCCTTAGTCTTAACACCCTTAACATCAATAACATCATAAGTATTATCAGAATTAAAAACAATAAAATCGGCTTTATATTTTAAACCAGGTGCTAACATAAATGTTGGTTGTAAACAAAAACCATTAATTTCTTTGGCTTGTAGTCGTAATTTTAGCTGGCAGTAATAATCAGCTTCTTTTTGACTATCAAAAGTATGACCATCAATAGAAGTTTTATTTGCTCTATATTTTGTTTTTTTAATTTTTGAATTAGTAAAGTTTTTATAATCATCAACACTCCAGTGTTCCATCTTTAGTCAAATCCTTTCGTAAAATTTATCTAAAACGAATTATATAATAAAAAAAATAAAAGTGCAACATCTTGCTATTTTTTTTATTTTCTAGTAAAATGAAAGAGAAATATAAATTATGTAATTTCGAAAGGAATACAATAAAAATGCAAAGAAAAGTAAATAAAAGAAGAGGAAAACGTAATACTATAAAAAGAACAGTCAGAAGTGTTCAAAATAATAAAATAAAAAAAAGAAAGCTAAATAAGAAAAAAGTTGCAGCAGTAATAGGATTGCTGTTAATGATTATTTTGCTAATAAGAAAAGGGACAAAACATAATAAGGCTGTAGGAGCAACTACAGAAATAAGCTCAGAAGATATTAATAATGCAGAAAAGATTCAAACAAGTACAGTTGTTGATAATAAAACATCAGGACAATTAGTAGATACGCAAAAAAATAAGATTGATGATTGGAAACTGATACTTGCTAATTATGAGAATTTGTTACCAGAAGATTTTAGTGTTAAAGTTTCGAACATAGATAAAACAAGACAATTTGATTCAAGAGCAATAGGAGAACTAAATGACATGATGAATGCCATGAAAAAAGATGGGATAACTAATGTGTGGATACAATCAGCTTATAGAAGTGTATCAAGACAAAAAGAATTATATGATAGTAGTGTGAAAAAATACTTACAACAAGGAAAAACAAAAGAAGAGGCAGAAAAGCTGACAGATGAATATATAAATAAACCTGGTTCAAGTGACCACAATTTAGGGCTGGCAGTAGACTTTAATTATGTTGATAATAAATTTGAGAAATTAGATGGTTTTAAATGGTTAAAAAAGAATGCAGAAGATTATGGATTTGTATTAAGATACCCAAAAGATAAAGAAGATATAACTAAAATAGCGTATGAGTCTTGGCATTGGAGATATGTTGGAGTAGAACATGCAAAAAAAATGAATGAATTAAATCCGCTCAAGCTGGCAAAAATGCTTGAGGAACTTGAGAACACCGTAGAATTACACAGTATTTCTGTACGGTATAAAGGAGAAAAGGTTGTTGAAGGAGCCTGGGCACCTTTCTCAATGGAAGAGCCGCAGATGCTGCATTCTTTATCAAAGATCGGAACAAGTATCTGTGTTGGATTTGCGGTGGATGAGGGAAAACTTCATCTGGAGGATAAATTTCTGGATTATGTGAGAGAAGATCTTCCGGATGAATATGATGAAGCCCTGGAAAATATTACCG
>ERZ824600.2120-NODE-2120-length-22106-cov-3.187792_pt1 | contig 22106 bp, 15 predicted proteins | sample MGYA00519933_ERZ824600 | MGnify/ENA primary metagenome ERZ824600 (study PRJEB31778, sample SAMEA3449178) | human gut metagenome | biome: human gut; feature: human-associated habitat; material: faeces | place: United Kingdom | collected 2010/2012 ... | reverse complement strand
AGTTAAAGAGGACGAGGTGTACGCTGCCTTTAACCTTATGATAGCGACTTAACAGACCAGGCAATCAGCGAGATCCAACTGAAAGGAAACGGCACGATAAGCCTTGTACTTATAAACGGTCAGAGGATCGGAAAGGAGAAATCAGCATGATGCAAACAACAAGCGTACAGCCCCAAAAAACCGTCCGCATTATTCCGGCAACGATAGACACCAAAGCGGCTATCACGCAGAGCTACCGACAGCTTCGAGTTGCCGCCTACTGTCGAGTATCCACCAAACAGGATGAGCAGCTAAACAGCTACGAGGTACAGCGTACCCACTACGAGGAACGCATACGCACCGAGCCGAAATGGTCACTTGTGGGTATATTCGCTGACAAGGGTATTACGGGAACAAGCATGAAAAAGCGTGACGAATTCAATAAAATGCTCCGTCTCTGCTACAAGGGCAAGATTGACATGATTATCGTAAAATCTATCAGCCGATTCGCCCGAAATACCCTCGATGTTATCAAGATAACGAGGAAGCTCCGAGAGATCAATGTGGATGTGTACTTCGAGGAACAAGGCATTGACACCGAAAAACTGAACATGGAAATGATCGTAACATTCCCCGGTATGGCCGCACAGCAAGAAAGTGTGAACATATCGGGGAATTTGCGTTGGAGTTATCAAAAGCGAATGCAGTCCGGTAACTTCAACTGCACCTGTCCGGCTTACGGCTTCGACCTCAAAGACGGCGAGCTCGTAATCAACGAAACGGAGGCGGCAGTCATACGAAGAATATTCGACCTATACCTCCAAGGATACGGAACGCCTGCCATTTCGAAAATACTTAATGAGGACGGTGTACCAAGACGGCACGGCTATGAAAAATGGCTGCCGAGTTCAATCAACTATGTGTTGAACAATGAACGCTATATGGGAGATGCGCTCCTGCAAAAGAGCTACACCACCGAAACCCTGCCGTTTCGGAAAATGAAAAACGACGGACGGCTGCCGCAATACTATGTGGAGAACAGCAACCCTGCCATCGTCAGCCGAGAAACCTTTCAGGCGGCACAGAACCTGCTGCGCTCACGGAAAACGGAAAGATGCAAAAGAAAGTCCTATCCGCTGACCGGAAAGCTGCGCTGTCCCGAATGCGGCAGAGCCTTCCGACATCAGGTGGTAAACGGCAAGGCGCATTGGATATGCTCCTGCCGCTCGTCCGGTACGACCGACTGTCAACACCGCCATGTGCGTGAGGATATCGTATACGGGATATTCACCGATATGGTTATCAAGCTGAAAACCTACCGAACCGTACTGCTCGGTACGCTGATCCACCAAATGGAAACCATGCATGGCCGCACAAGCCGCAATCAGGAGCGTATACGGCAGATAGACAAAGAAATCGCCGACCTCGGTGCAAAGAACCATGTCATTGCAAGGCTGCACACAAGCGGCGCTATGAACGCCGCCGATTACGCCATGCAGACTTCGGAAATAGGCAACCGCCTCACCGAGCTGCGCATCGAACGGCGGCAAAAGCTCACCGAGGATGAGGACGACCAACTGCTCGCCACCCTCAAAGACTTAAACGGCACTCTCGATGAATACGAGCCGACCGTCGAGTTTGACAACGGGCTGTTTGACGAAATCGTCGAGAGCATCACGGTGGACAGCAGTGAACAACTGACCTTCAAGCTCATCGGCGGCATTGCACTGACTGAGCAAATCTCCAAGAAAGGACGGTGAAACCCGAATGAAAAACAGAACCCTGCCTTACGGCTACTGCTGTAAAAACGGCGTTATCGTCATAGAGCCGCAGGAAAGCAAAGTGCTGAAGCGGATATATGCCGCCTACCTTGACGGCTCCTCAATGCTGACCATAGCCGAGCAGCTGAACAGAGAGAAAATCGAATACAGGGACGGCATTACCGGTTGGAACAAGGGGCGGCTCAAGCATCTCATTGACAATACAAAATATCTCGGCACAGAGGTGTATCCGCCGATCATCGACCAAGCGACCTATGAGAAAATACAGAAAACAAAGCATGGGCGCAACACACAAAGGAACACGGACAAAGCACAGGACATATTCAAGCTGACCGTCCCCGTCCGATGCCCAAGTTGCGGCAACCGAATGCGTCGCCGACACGACAGCCGATGCAAATGCCAAGAGCGCTGGACTTGTGAGAACACGGCCTGCCGTCTGCGGATCGAGATATCCGATACCGAACTGCTGACCGCACTCGCCGACCTTCTCGGCACGGTAACCGCCGACAGCATCACTCTGCCTGCCGAAACACCCTACGAACCGAGTGCCGAGGTAATACGCCTGAATAACGAGATCAGCCGAATGCTTGACATGGCGGAAATAGACAAGGCTGTGTTGCGAAGCAAAATAGAGGAATGCTTCCGGCAGAAATATAAAGAACTCGGCAACGGGTGCTGCGCCGTACAAAGGCTGAAAGCCGAACTTGGCAGTACGGCAGACATCGCCGAGCGGCTGAACCGCACGGTCAGCGAAATACGCCTGTACACCGACAAAACGGCAGACATCATACTGCTGAACGGACAGATCATACGAAAGGAGTCAGACAATGGAACAGACTGTTGTATCCCCGCCGAGAGTGGTGCGGATAATCGAACCGACAATATCGGTCAGAGAGAGCGTGAAAACCCATTACCGAGTCCTGCGGGTGGCGGCATACTGCCGCGTTTCCACTAAGCAGGAGGAACAGCTCAACAGTTATGAAAATCAGGTGGAACACTATACCGAACGCATCAATTCCGAAAACGGATGGACACTCGAAGGGATCTACGCCGATAAGGGCATCTCCGGCACAAGCGTGAAAAACCGAGATGAATTCAACCGCATGATCCGCCGCTGCAAACAAGGGAAAATCGACATGATCATCACGAAATCCATTGCCCGGTTCGCGCGGAACACGGTGGACTGCTTGAAGTATGTCCGCCTGCTCAATGACCTCGGTGTCGATGTGTACTTCGAGGAGCAGGGCATCCACAGCAATCAGCCCGGTGCCGAGTTTTACATCACCATCTACGGCAGCATCGCCCAAAGCGAATCGGAAAATATCAGCGCCAACATTAAATGGGGCAAGGCGCAGGCCGCCCGTGAAGGCAAGGTAGTATTCAGATACAAGAACTTCCTCGGCTACCGCAAGGGCGATGACGGACAACCCGAAATCGTCCCCGAAGAAGCCGAAACGATCCGCTTTATATATGACCGCTTCCTCGCAGGCGACAGCTTAAAAGGAATTGCCAAACTACTTGAAGAAAAGGGCATCAAAAGCCCGACGGGAAAAGCAGAGTGGCAGTTTTCCACGATACAGTCCATTCTCTCCAATGAGAGATACAAAGGCGATGCCATCATCAATAAGACCTACATCACCGACTGCATCAGCAAAAAGGTCAGAGTCAACAACGGCGAACGCCCGAAATACTATGTGGAAAACAGCCACCCTGCCATCATCGACTCGGCTACCTTCGGCAGGGCTCAGGAAGAACTCGCAAGGCGCTCCGGCAAACGCAAGATCAGCCGAAAAGCCAAGACCGAGCAAGGCAAATACTCAAGCAAATACGCTCTGACAGAACTGCTCGTCTGCGGTGAATGCAAGTCCGCCTACCGCCGATGCACATGGACGGCAAGCGGCAAGAAGAAAATCGTGTGGCGATGCATCAACCGCATTGAATACGCCAAGAAATACTGTCACAACTCACCCTCCGTAGAGGAAAGCGTACTGCAACGGGCTGTGATGACGGCAATCATGGAAACCGCCAATCAAAATGCCGAGGTATTGAGAACACTAAAGATGCACATCGGCATGGGCTTGGAGGGCGAAAAGAGCGAGGATAACAGCATCGACCTACAGATACGGATCGCCGAGATCGACGCAGAGTTCAAAAAGATGCTCGACCGGGTATCCACAGACACCATCGAAGCCTTTGACGAGGAAACCGCAACTCGGCTTATGAATGAAAAAAGCCGCTTGCAACAGCAGCTCGACAACATAGCCGACGCTGAGCAACGGCGTGAAAACGCAAAATCCAGACTCGATGACATCTACATGATACTCGACGGCATAAAGAACCGTCCGATGGAATACGATGACCGAATCGTCCGCCAACTGCTTGAATGCATAGTGGTGGACTCCAAAGAACAGATTACCGTAATATTCAAAGGCGGTCTTAAATCGGTGCAGCCGCTGACCGAATGACAGCGGCTCACCGCTGCCCCTAACCTTGAAAGCTCAAGATTTTTCGTAAGAGTTCAAGTACCTATGCAAAACCGGCGAAAAAATCTTTTTTATAGTCCTCCCACAACGCGGCTTTTCGACCGCAAAAATACAGCCGCAGGGTTCTCTCTGCGACTGTTACTTTACGAGCATAAATCACATTTATCATCCTTCGCGGAAAGGAAGTAAAAAATGGAGTTCATGGATTCGTTCAAGCGGCTCGACAACCTTTGCTCGCAGATATACGGAAACGATGCCGGCAACGGAAAGTATGTTACCGGCGTGGCAATGTATATGAACGAGATGCGCAAATGCGGCGCCGCCGGATATTTCGTTTCCGGGTGGAATACATATTACGATCGCCTTAAAAACTACCTCGCTCTGCGCAACAGCATTTCACACGATTACGGCGTTGATGAAGCGGGGCTTTTTGCCTGCGGAAGGCTTTCCGAAAACGATGTAAGGTGGCTTGAGGATTTTTGCGATGCAATGCTTGAAGGGCGCGACCCGATAGCGCTTTACTACACTGCAATGCGCGCCGGCAGGGATGGCGCAAGAAAGGTGAACCGCCCGCCGCAGCCCGCCACTGCCGCAAAAGCCGAAGCTGAACCATGCCGGTGTGAAACGATTTCCGCGCCGCAGCCGAGTGAACTGCCGGACGGTGCCATGCGGATGTATAACGAAAGCCTTGCGCGCAAAAGAAGGGTAAAGATCGTTATTGCCGTTGCTGCGGCGCTGCTCGGCGCTCTTGCCGTCGCCGCCGGATTCCTTTTTGCATATGGGATGTTATAAGGGGTTGCTTCCTCTGAAAACACAAAAACAAAAAGGCAGCGCAAAATATGCCCTGCCTTCTTTGTGATATACGAAAAAATGTAAATGATTTTTTGGGACAAAATCCGATGTTTGCCGTACCTCGGTCAGCCCTCATAACGAGAGCATCTACGGCAGCTTTGCAATGTCCGACAGAAACTGCGTTTATACCTTCCGTGAGGACGGCAGCGGAGAGCTGCGGCTTTCCGGCGCACCGTATAAATTCCGTTTTACGCTGTCCGGCAGGACGCTCTCTATCGACTTCGAAGCCGAGGCACTGGCCGACTGCGAGTACGAGATAGCATATACCGATACGGGGCTTGAACTGACCGCAGGCAAGGGTACGGCGACACAGGGTGAGAAATTCACGCTGAAACGGCAATAGGGTGCGTCAAAAAGAAAAAGCAACCTGTTGGTTGCCCTTCTAAACCAGCTCTTAAAGATGTTGGAAGTGGTCTGCGATGCGCCCATGGCAAAGGCGACCGGTGCGGTAAATACCGGCACGCCGAGCAGTACATAGCGCTACGCCGCTTCAAACAGCAGCTTGATGTAATTCCAAGCCGGAATCAGTATGAGTATCAGTGCGATCAATGCCACGGTACCGCTTGCACATACGCCGAGTATCGTCGGGAAAACGGAATTGAAGCCGGCAAAGTCAAGCGGCGGCAATTCGGAATTGAGTATCCACCGATAGGGCGTCCCTCCGATTTTCAGTATGATATTTACGATTTCGTCCGCAAATTAGGCCGGCAGAATAAAGAGTATGGAACGGATAGAAAGCTTCACGGGATCTTCCGCTTCAATTCCGGCGGAAAGCTTGGAACCGATCCGCCTGCCGGAGCTCTGCGGAAGGACTTACTGCGAGCAAATCGGGCATCTCATGAATCTCCGGGTATTCACCGAAAAGGATTGAAATAATCATCCGGGTGTTGTACAATAATGCCGGAAGCATAAGCCACCGGATACTATCCACGAAAAACCGGAACGGATTGCTATCGGCGGCGATACCCATATGCTGACAAATGCGAGCGGGAAGCCCGCCCCGGTGCGGGGGGAAGGGCACCGCGGCGCGGGATATTGCCGTAACGGAGGTGCACAACGCTTATGTCGCAGATAACAAAGCGGGCTTTGGAGCAATCGCTGAAAAACCTGCTGCTGAAAAAGCCGCTCACCAAGATCACGGTGGCGGATATCACGGAGGATTGCGGGATCAACCGCATGACCTTTTACTACCATTTCAAGGATATTTACGATCTTGTGGAATGGTCCTGCCTTGAGGATGCCCGGAAAGCGCTTGACGAGAAAAAGACCTACGACACCTGGCAGCAGGGGCTTTTGCAGATCTTCAAAGCCGTGCAGGAAAACAAGCCGTTTATTCTGAACGTTTACCGCTGTGTCCACAGAGAGCAGGTCGAAAAGTATTTGCAGCCGCTTGTGGACAATCTTCTTCTCGGCGTGATCGAAGAGGAATCGGCGGGGATGACCGTCCGCGAGGAGGACAAGCGTTTTATCGCAAGGATATACGGTTATATATTCCTCGGGCTTATGCTGGATTGGATAAAGGATGATATGCGCGGTGACCCGCAGGCTATCGTCGGCAGGCTCGCCGTGCTGATAAAAGGCTCCATGGCGGCGGCGCTTTCTCGGTTTTCGCCGTGAGCTTATCATTTTTGCGGTTCTGATAAAATTTCATACAGCTTTGTACCCCGTGATAAAAGTCTTATCACGGGGCTTTTTCTGTTTATTGTCTTCGGCGGAGAACCGGGTATAATAAAGGCACAAAGTAAAAAACACAGGAGGTTTTCGTTATGTATTACTCTGCTGGAACTTATGAATCGTTTGCCCGCCCCGAAAAGCCGAAGGATGTGGATAAAAAATCGGCATACATCATCGGCACCGGTCTTGCCGGGCTGACGGCAGCCTTTTATCTTGTCCGCGACGGGCAGATGAAGGGCGAGCATATCCATCTGCTCGAAAAGCTGGAACTTGCGGGCGGCAGCTGCGACGGCAGGAAGGATATCACCAAGGGCTTCTTCATGCGCGGCGGACGTGAAATGGACAACCATTTTGAGGTCATGTGGGACACCTTCCGCGATGTGCCGTCTATCGAAACCCCGGGTGTTTCGGTTTTGGACGAATACTATTGGCTGAATAAGCACGATCCGAACTATTCCCTGTGCCGTGCGAGCGTGAACCGCGGCGAGGATGCCCATACCGACAAGCAGTTCAGGCTGGATAAGGATTCCGCAATGGCGCTTTCGAAGCTGTTCCTGACGCCGGAAAAGGATCTGGAGGACAAGAAGATATCCGATGTGCTGCCCGATTCCTTCTGGAGCACGAACTTCTGGCTTTACTGGCAGACCATGTTTGCCTTCCAGCGCTGGTCCAGTGCGCTTGAAATGAAGCGCTATCTCTGCCGCTATGTTCACCATATCGACGGCCTGCCCGATTTCAGCGCCCTTCGCTTCACCAAATACAATCAGTACGAGAGCATGATCCTGCCGCTCGTCAAGTATCTTGAATCGCACGGTGTGCACATCGAGTACGGCATGGATGTGAAGAATGTCATCATCGAAACCGAGGGCGACAGGAGGGTTGCCAAGCAGATCGTTTATGTCAAGGACGGTACGGAGCAGACCATCGACCTCATCGAGGACGATCTGGTGTTCATCACCAACGGCTGCTGCACCGACACCTCCTGCTACGGCGATCAGACCCATGCGCCCGACCTGTCCGGCATTGAAAACGGCAAGGGCGAGTCGTGGGATATGTGGAAAGCTATCGCTGCTCAGGCCGAGCACGGCGAGTACGGCAATCCGGACAAATTCTGCTCCGATGTGGATGCCACCAACTGGATGAGCGCTACCGTCGCCACCTCCAATGAAGAGATCATTCAGCATATCATGAATGTTTGCAAGCGTGATCCTCGCTCCGGCAAGGTGACCACCGGCGGCATTGTCACCGTCAAGGACAGCACCGATAACTGGTATCTCTCCTGGACCATTAACCGCCAGCCGCAGTTCAAGTCTCAGGACAAGAACATGGTGCTTGTGTGGCTGTATTCGCTGAACACCGACAAGGAAGGCAACTATGTGAAGAAAGCCATGCGTGACTGCACCGGCGAGGAGGTCTGCCGCGAGTGGCTGTACCACATCGGCGTGCCGACCGAAAAGATCGATGCGCTGGCACACGATGCCTGCAACACCACCACCTGCTTTATGCCGTATATCAATGCCTTCTTCCAGCCTCGTAAGGAATCCGACCGTCCGAAGGTCGTGCCCGACGGTGCCGTGAACTTCGCCTTCATCGGTCAGTTTGCCGAAACGCCCCGTGACACCATCTTCACCACCGAGTATTCCATGCGTACCGGTATGGAGTCGGTCTACACGCTGCTTGACATCGACCGCGGCGTGCCGGAGGTCTGGGGCAGCAAGTACGATGTGCGTGAGATACTGCGTGCCTGCTACTACGCCATCGACAAGAAGCCGATCAGCGAGGCGCCGCTGTCCTTCAAAGAGAAGGAAATGCTTAAAGTGCTCCTGAAAAAGGTCAGGGGTACGGATATCGAGATTCTGCTGAAGGAAAGCGGACTCGTCGAGTAAAGCCGAAGTAAAACCTTTTGAAATGTCCGCAGAAACGGTCGAAAGATCGTTTCTGCGGACATTATTTTTTCGGCGGGACATCGGTACGTTTTTTTGCAAGGGTCTTTCGCAATCGAGACCCGGTGAGAGAGAAAAGCTGCACGAGATTTCCCGGCAAAATGCGCCGCAGGCGGAGAATCCCCCTGCCCTTTTTCTCTCCGTGATGTAATTTGTCGTGCAAGCACTTGCAATAATCCGCGAGGTATGATATAATACTTGCCAAAAGTCTTACTTCGTAAGCTTTTGCAGTTTCGCCGCGCGCCGCAAGGCAGCGTTACCGACGGAATGGCAAAAACGGGCATTTTGCCCCCAAAAACGCCCTTGCGGGCATTTCGCCACGGGGAGCAATACAACCGAATAATGTTAAAAAGATACGGTTTTGAAAAGTTGTACGCTGAGTAGATGAAAAGGAAATCCGGTTCGAATCCGGAACAACCGCCATTACTGTATTTGACGTGAGGAGCGAACTGTACCCGGAGCCGCACTGCGGCAGAGGGTCGGCAGTGTGCCCGGGCGCCTTGTGCGCCGCTTCATAAGTCAGGATACCTGCCGTATCTTTGGTTTTCACAGCTTGGGTGAGAAGAGTGCAACCGTTTTGAGACCGCCGCGCGCGGTCTTGCGTGTGTACTCTTTTTTGATGGCACACCACCGAAACGGCGACGCGCCCTCCGATACCGAATTGTGAAAATGATATTTTCGGAAGGGAGGGTACACATTGTCTGCACATGACAGAAAGCACTCGGCGGTTGCGCTTTTCGGTCTTTTACCTGTGACTTATGTAAAAAGCGGCAGTCTGATGTTACTGCCGAAATCTGAAAAGGAGTATCCAAAATAATGAAGGAAACATTTCAGCCGAAGCGACTTCTTGCCGGAATTCTTTCGGTGATTCTGGCGATTTCCCTGTTTCCGTCGGTTGTTTTTGCGTCGGAACCGGATCTGATCCTGTCCACGTATTCGCAGTTTGAGCAGTTTGCCTCCGATGTGAACAACGGTACAAGCTACGAAGGCAAGACGGTTCGCCTCGATGTGAATATCGACCTCGGCGGCGCAGACAACCCCTGGACGCCTATCGGTTCGTCCTCCAACCCGTTCAAGGGAACCTTTGACGGCAACTACCATACGGTGGAGGGCTTGTATATCAATTCCACGGGCGGTTCCAAGCTCGGTCTGTTCGGTCAGGTGACCGGAGGTACCGTGAAGAATCTGGGGGTCGGCGGTGAGGTGACAGGCTCTTCCAGTGTGGCGGGCGTTGTCGGCAGCACCTCTGACGCGACCGTGACCAATTGCGGCAACGGGGTTACGGTTACGGGCAGCTCGGCCGTAGGCGGTGTCGTAGGATACGTCGGCGGCGAAACGACGGTCAGCGCCTGCTTCAATACCGGTGCGGTTTCCGGAACCACAGGCTATATCGGCGGTGTAACCGGTCAGCATTGGCGCGCCGGCACCGTGGAAAACTGCTATAACGTCGGGACGGTATCGGGACCCGCTACCGTGGGCGGCGTTTCGGGCGGTCACACCGCCTCTTCTCCCGTTCTGACGAATTGCTACTCTGCGGGCAACGTGATCGATACCGCGGGATATGCGAATAATATCGGCGCCGTGTTGGGCAAAAAACGCGGCGGTTCCGTTACGAATTGCTACTATCTTGCGGGCACCGGTACGGATGCGAACTCCGGCGTTACCGAGGTAACGTCGATCACCGCATCCATGCTCAGCTCGGCGTTTGTTGACGGCAGCCCGTACCCCGCACTGTCCTGGGAGAGCAGTATTTCTCAGGATGAACCGGTTCGCCCCGGCTTTGTTGAGACCAGCGAGCTGTCCGCACGCCTTGCAAACTACATCAAATCTGCGGTCAGCAGTGCGAAGACCCATGCCGGCGTGACCGGCTCGTTCCTCGGCGCTCCCGACTATCTTGCGGGCGCAAGCTCGACGGCGACCGACTGGATGGCGCTTGCCATGGGCAGATTCGGTTACTTTGATGCAAACGGCAATTACAAGTATATGATCGATGACGGCACGGGTTATCAGGATTACCTCGCCGCCATGAAGACCTATATTGAGAATGCCTATGCCGCAAACGGCGGTGTTCTCCACTCGGTCAAGGCGACCGAATGGCAGCGTGCCGTGGTCACCATTGCCGCACTCGGCGGCGATCCTACCTCCTTTGGCACCTACAACGGAAACGCCATCGACCTCGTTGCGGACGGCAGCTACAATTGCGTTCCCAAGCGCGGACCCGGTGGACAGGGCATCAACGGCTGGATCTGGGGTCTGATCTCCATCAACACCGGCATGTATACCGTTCCGTCCGATGCAAAATATTCCGTTGAGACCTTCATCACCGAAATTCTGAAAATGCAGATGACCGACGGTGTCAACGGCAACGAATACGGCGGATGGGTGCTCGGCGGCTACGGCTCGACCAGCGACGTGGATATCACTGCCATGGCGATCCAGGCACTGGCTCCCTACTATGCCGATGACACCGTGTACACCTACACCAACGAGGTCAGCAAAAAGGAAGTATCCAAAACAGTTCGCCAGTGCGTGGATGAAGCACTGGATCGTCTCGGCTCCATGATGAACGAAAATGCGGGCTTCACCTCCTGGAACACCGATAACGCCGAGAGCATTTCGCAGGTTATCGTTGCGCTCTGCTCGGTGGGGATTGATCCGGCACAGGATGCGCGCTTCATCACCTCGAATGGCAAGAACCTGCTCGACGGTCTGCTCGTGTTCCGTCTCTCGGACGGCGGCTTCTGCCACGTCACCACGTCGGGCTTCAACTCCATGGCAAACGATCAGGCGACCTACGCGCTGGTTTCCTATTGGAGACTGGCAAACGGCATGCGTTCCCTGTATGATATGCGCTCCGACTTCACCGCTGACGAGAGACAGGCAATTGCAAACGCAATGGATGCCATCCGTCAGCTTCCCGAGCCTTCCTCGGCAAGCTACAAGTCTCAACTGAAGCAGGCGCTTTCGGTATTCCGCGCGGTTCCTGCTGACGAGCGTCAGTATGTTACGAACTTCTCCACCCTTGCCGCAGGCATTGCTCTTGTGGGCGGGGAATCCGAGCTTGACACCGATACCAAGTACATTACCTCCATTTCGGTGACCAAGGCTCCCGACAAGGTACGCTACTACGAGGGCGAGACCTTCGATCCGACCGGCATGATCGTGACGGCAAACTACAGCGACGGCTCCACCGAGCCTCTGACGACGTATCAGCTCTCCAAGACCGGCGCGCTGGCTCTTACCGATCATACCGTTTATGTCATCAGCAGTATCCTTAAGGCGTCGGTCTCCATTGAGGTCGTGGAGAAAATGCCTTGGGAAGGAAGCGGCACACAGGACGATCCTTACCGTATCGCAACGGCGGAAGATCTGGTTGCGCTTTCCGATTATGTCAACGCAAAGAAGGTCTCGAACGACCTGTACTTCGCAATGACCGCAAACATTGACCTCGGCGAGCTTTCCTCCTGGACGCCGATCGGCTCCAATTCCTCCCGTCAGTTCCAGGGCACGTTTGACGGTCAGGGTCACACCATCGACAACCTTCGCTCCGCCAGCGGCGGTCTGTTCGGATATGTCGGCGTCTATGCCACCATTCAGAATGTCGGTGTGGCAAGCGGCGAGATCGGTAGCCCGAATTCCTATGCGTCCTTCTTCGGTGCCATTGCAAAATGGAGCAACGGTGCTGACTTTATCAATTGCTGGAACGGTGCTGACGTTTACGGTGGCGGTTATACCGGCGGTATCGTCGGCACGATCCGCGACGGCGGCAAGAGCACCATCAGCGGTTGTTATAACGTGGGTAACATCTACGGCAAGTCCAACGCGGTCGGCGGCATTGTGGGACACCTTGCCACCACCAGCAACGGTACCTCGGTTGAGGTGACGGTGCAGAACTGCTACAATACCGGTGCGGTTTCGGGCAGCTATTCGGTCGGCGGTATCATCGGTCAGGCACAGGACGGTCACACCGTTCTCAACTGCTACAATACCGGTGTTATCACGTCTTCCTCCGGCTCCTCTGACGTGGGCGGTATTGCAGGCTGGGTCACCGGCGACAACACGATCACTAACTGCTACTTCAATTCCGCAAGCGCAGCGTCCGGCATCGGCAGCGGCAGCGGCGATGTGACCGCTATGACTGCGGATGAAATGAAGGATGCTTCCTTCGTTGCACGTCTCGGCGACGCGTTCCGCAGCGACAAGTACGCGCTTGCCAACGCAGGATACCCCATTCTGACATGGCAGGCGACCGAGGATGCGGACGCCATTGATGCGGCTATCGCGAAAATCGACGCCATCGGCGAGGTCACGCTGGGCAGTGCGGATGCCATTGCCGACGCCCGCGCCGCTTACGACGCACTGGACGACGCGCAGAAAGCACTTGTTTCCAACGCATCTGCTCTGACTGCCGCAGAATCGTCCCTGTCTGCTCTGCTTCAGGCACTGCAGGAAGCAAAGGACGCCGCACGTCAGGAGCTGTCGCAGTATAAGAACACGGCAGATTACAGAGCCGCACAGCAGGACGAGATCGCGCAGATCCTCAGCGAGGTCAATGCGCAGATCGACGCTCTGACCGACGACGGCGGTATTGCCGACATCCTTTCCGCCGCAAAGGCACGTCTGGATGCGGTCAAGACCGATCGCGATCTGACCGATACCGAAGCGGCACAGGCAGTATATGACAGCATCGCCGCTATCGGCGAGGTGACCGCAGACAAGGCGGACGCCATTGCCGCAGCGCGTCAGGCTTACGATGCGCTCAGCGACGCCGCAAAGGCGCAGGTCGGCAACTACAATGTTCTGGAGCAGGCGGAGGCGGCATTGCGCGCGCTTATCGATCAGCCCTCGGACGGAGACAGCAACACCGACAAGCCGACCACGGGCGATCCGGCGGATCCCTTTGTGTTCGCCGTCGTGATGTCCGTTTCCGGACTTGCCGTTGCACTGCTTGTGCTCGGTAAAAAGAAAGAAACAATTTAACCTCGCAAAACCCCGGCAAAAGACGGTATGCCGCATGCTCCGTCCCCTCCGACGAGGGGGCGGACGGCGGCCTGCCGTTGTCTGTTTTTCATGTGGAGGAATACGAAATGAGAAGAAAATCCGCAGAGCTGACCGCTTTGTCCCATGCCTGCCCCTGCTCGGATTGCGGGCAGGGAAGAACACCGCACCATGTGCCGTGCCGTAGGCGCATGCTGTGCGCCGCGCTTTGCGTCCTGTGGATGGCTTTTCTTTTGATCTCGCTGTCCCTCCCTCTGTTTTCCGCATCTCCCACCGTCACGACCACTCTGCAGGATCATATCGTACAGCGCGGCAGTAAAAAGACCTTCGACGTCTGGGCGCGCAACGGGCAGGGAAAGAAGATTCCCGCCACCGTCAAGTTCAACGGCGTTCGGCTCGACCCGACATGGGACGATAACGAAAAGGCAAGCTACACCCTGCATTTTACGCAGGCGGGAGAGAACACAGTCACGGTGTCCGCGACCTCGGACGGCGGCAAAAAGAAGGAGCTTGTCTATCATATCACGTATCAGCCCGCGCAGGACGGGGAGGTCATCGGCAGTGCTACGTGGAGTGTGGAGCTGTTTACCCTGGGGTGCGGATATCTCATTCAGCCCACCGAGGTACCGATTTATGAAGGGGAGACCTCAGCGGATCAGCTACTCCGTCTACTGAGTGAAAACGGCTACTGCGCCTATTACGGCGGAAAGACCTCAGCCTCCTTTTATCTTGGGTATATCGCAAACGGGGATGCCGCCTCCGCCGTATTCAGCGGCTATCACAGAAGCCCGAACGCGCCGTCTCCCCGCCATTTGGACATCGTTCCCAATATACCGCTCCTGCTTGCCCTCCATCTGAGCAAGACCATGGACACCTATCTGCCGAACGACTACACAGAGAACTGGCAGGGCTATCTCGGCGAATTTGTGATCTCAAACGGATCGGGATGGATGTTCAGCCTGAACAACCGCTTTCCGAACGTCGGCTTTGCCGATACCTTTCTGGCGGACGGCGATGTGGTGCGCGTCCAGTTTACCCTCGGCTACGGTGCGGACATCGGCGGCTTCGGCGCGATGGGTACCGATATCCCGAATACGGACGCACAGCCGTCGGGCGACTATTACGACGTGGCAAATAAAGACGCATTGACTTCTGCTCTTTCCCGCGCCGCCGCATCCGGACTGCTGTCGTACCGTAATGTGAAGCAGGCGTATGACAATGCGCTAACGGTCGCACAGAATGTGACCGCATCTCAAAAAAGCGTGGATGCGGTGCTCGACGCGCTGAACGCCGCCATGGCGCACCCGTCCGACACGTTGCCTGACACGACTCCCGTTACCTCGCCGCGCACCGATCCGCCCGCGACCGATCCGAACCCGACGCCGCCGCCCACCCCTTCGTCATCCTCTTCGGCGGGACGGGTCACGGAGCCTCCGACGACCACCGCGAACCGCACCACGACGCGCAATCCGCACAACGCAGACCCCCGTCCGTCGGACGACAGTACCGAGCCTGACACCTCCGAGCCGTCCTCGGACGTGATCTCGGACACAACGCCGTCCGAGCCGCCCGAGTCCGAGCCGCAGAGCGATTCACGTTCCGAGGAACAGTCCTCGACCCCCGACGGCGAGAGCACGAATATGACCGTCACTGCGGAAACGGACGGTCATAACGACGACGGCGACGGCACGAATCACACGGGAAGGAATACCGCGATCATCATAAGCGTGGCTGTGGCTGTGACAGCTGGCGGTTCGTCTCCCTTTGTCCTGAAATATATCGGAAAGAAACGGAAACACTGATGATGCGACTTGGAAAGAGAATACTGTGCCTGACCCTGACCGTCCTTTGCCTGATCCCGCTTCTGCACGTTGCGGCATTCGGCGCGGAGAACTCGGTCGCTGACACTGTTTCGGAGATTGCCGAGGGGATCATTCGGTGGAAAAAGTCCGATAACGGCACATCCCCTGAGGGTTCGCTCATCAACGACACCTATCTTCAGCTTGCCGGTACGACGCCCGGAGACTGGTATCCCGTCGGCTTGGGACGTTTGGGCGTTTCGGATGCGTATGACGCTTATCTTGCCGTGATCCGCGATCAGGTGCGTCAGCGCTACGCACAGCCGGGTAAGCTCAGCGCCGCCAAGGCGACCGAATGGCACCGCATTTCGCTTGCCGTTCTGGCATCGGGAGGCGATCCCACCGATATGGGCAATGACGGCGAGGGCAACCGCATCGACCTCATTGCCGACGGGACCTATAACCGCGGGAAAACGACCTCCCTCGGCAGACAGGGCATCAACGGCTGGATCTGGGGCTTGATCACCCTCGACAGTATGCGTTACGAGGTGCCGCAGGATGCCTTTAACACGCGCGAGGATATCATCATCGAGATCCTGCGTCAGCAGTTGACCGACGGTGGGTTTGCCTTAAGCGGCGCTGTGTCCGACCCCGACATCACGGCAATGGCTGTCCAGGCGCTGTCCCCATATTATAATGATGAAAAATCCTATACGTACACCCGAAAGACAACCAAGGAGACCGTGACTTATACGGTGCGTCAGATCGTGGATACCGCGCTCGACTGCCTCTCCGCGCTCCAGACCGAAAACGGCGATTTCAGGAGCTGGGGCACCGAGAATGCGGAGAGCACGGCGCAGGTCACGGTGGCGCTTTGCTGTCTCGGTATCGACCCTCTGACCGATCCGCGCTTTGTGAAAAGCGGAAACACCCTGCTCGACGGCATGCTTCGTTACCGTATGGCGGACGGCGGCTTCGTTCACTCCTTTACGTATGACAAGGACAATCCGACCTCTCTGCCCGATCGCTCCAACTCCATGGCGGGGGAGCAGGTGCTGTATACCATGGCGGCGCTCCAGAGGCTGTACGATGGGATGCGCTCCCTGTATGATTTCCGTCCCGAAATGAGCCAAGCCCTGCGGGAGCGGATTGACGGGCTGTGCGGCGATATTGCCGCGCTGACGGACGGCGCATCGGACGATGTGCTCCGCGCCCTGCTTTCCGAATTTTATGCGCTTCCCGAAACCGAACGGTGCTACGTGACGGGCTATTGGAAGCTCTCCGACCTTGCCGTTTCCCGCGGGATCGACGTTCGGGCAATAGCCGACGTCACTGAGGTGAGACAGGATACGCCAGATTCCGATTCCGACGACCTTCTTCTGTATTTTTCGGCATCGGATATGGAGGCGATTGCCGCATTGCCCGAGCGCCTGACCACCGAGCAGTATGTCACGGTGACCACCCTTTTGGACAAGCTGGATCGATGCGAGGACTTTGCCGAAAAGGCGGAGTGCAGGGAAAAGCTCACAGCCGCCAAAGCGCAGATCGAGGCGATCTCGGCGGAGATCGACGCCGTCAACGCGGAAATTCTGGACAGGCTGTACCCCTTTGAGAGCATTTCGCTGTCCGACAAGAAAACGGTGGACGGCATCGTAGCCCGCTATCAGGCGCTGAGCAAATATGACCGCGCCAAGATTTTGCACTATGAGGATGTGGTCAAAACCAAGACCGCTGTGGACAATCTGTTACGCGGCATAGTCATCGGCATCGTTCTGACCGTATCGGCGGCGGTGACGCTGACCGTGGTCATTGTTCGTCTGCGCCGCCGTCGGCATCGTCGGGCACTCGCTATGGAGGAGCTGGCAGCGATGTATGCTGATGAGGACGACGGGGACGACCGAGACGAAAGATCATGAACGTTTCCGCATCGGATGATGCAACATTTAAATGAATGACGGAAAGGAGGCTGTTTTCGGTGAAAAAGGATCTGCTTGCCATTCTCGCGGTGATTTTGCTCATCGTGATCGTGGTGAACGGCACGAATATTCAATCGGTGGATGAGTATTATCTCACGCATATCGACGATATCACACCGGACAGCGAAACCGTCATCATCAGTATCCGATGCAACACGATCTTAAACAATTGGGATGATCTCGATCCCGCCCTGCAGGAGGGGGACTATGTCCCGTCGGACGGTGTGATCCTGCCTCCCACGGAATATGTCCTGCGTCCGGGCGATACGGTATACGACATTCTGTCCCGCGCCGTGCGGTACAACCGCATTCAGATGGAGTATCAGGGCGCGGACAAGAACAGCTACGGCAGTGTGTATATACAGGGCATCAATTATCTGTATGAATTTTCCTGCGGACCGCTCTCGGGATGGATGTACCGCGTGGACGGCGTGTTCCCCGAATTCGGCTGTTCCCGCTATGAACTGCGCGACGGTCAGGTAATCGAATGGGTGTATACCTGTGATCTCGGGCGGGACGTGGGCTGTCTTTGGGTGGAGGGTGATCTCCCGCAGGAGTGAGCGTGCCTGATCTGCCGACCGGACTTGACGTTTTCTCGAAAAAGCGTGTATACTGTCCCATGTGACGCGAAGGGAGATTATTTATGAAGGCGTTTTCCCTGTACCACCCGCTGGTGCTTTTTCTCTATTTTCTGTCGATCCTGCTTGCGGCGATGTTTCTGTTTCATCCCGTTTTGCAGGCGGAAGCCCTGCTCGGCGCGGTGCTGTTTTGTCTTGTGCTCCGGCGCAGACGCGCCGTTTTGAGCGATCTCGGCTTTTATATTCCCATGTTTATTATGGTGGCGATCCTCAATCCGCTGTTTTCCCATAACGGAGTGACCCCCCTGTTTTTCCTCAACGGCAACCCCGTCACACTGGAAGCCATCCTGTACGGTGTCGCCATGGCTGTGATGCTTGTAGGCGTTATGCTCTGGTGCAAGTGCTACAGCGAGATCATGACCACCGATAAATTTCTGTATCTGTTCGGCAGTATCGTGCCGAAGCTCTCGTTGGTGCTCTCCATGGCACTGCGGTTCATTCCCATGCTCCGTCGGCAGATGCGCCGTGTCAACCGTGCGCAAAAAACACTGGGCTTGTACTCGGCAAAGAGCTTTGTGGACAGGCTCCGCAGTGCCTTCCGCGTCTTTTCCGCGATGGTCGCATGGTCACTGGAGCATTCCATGGAGGTGTCCGCATCCATGAAGGCGCGGGGCTACGGCACGGGACGGCGGACGCATTTTTCGGTGTTTCGCTTTTCTGCGCATGACGGCGTTCTGCTCTCCCTTTGCGCCGTGCTTTTCGGCGTGACCCTCGGCTGTGCCGCTGTCGGCGCCGTTTCGTTCCGTTTTTATCCCGAGGTGGGGACAATTTCCTGCTTGCCCGCATCTGTCGCTGCGTATTGCGCATTCGGGATTCTTTCGTTTTTGCCGTTTATCGTTGAGGTGAAGGAGGCGCTTGTATGGAATTATTACGTATCGAAGATTTGAGCTTCCGTTACCCGAAGTCCGAGAAAAATGCCGTTGACGGCATCAGCCTCACGGTCAACGAGGGCGAATTCATTGTGGTGTGCGGGGTATCGGGTTGCGGAAAGACCACCCTTTTGCGCCTGCTCAAGCGGGAGACAGCTCCCGTGGGCGAGAAAAACGGCACCGTGTATTTTGGCGGCACGGCGCAGGACGATGCGGATTCCGCCGTTCCCCCGTGCGACATCGGCTATGTCCTGCAAAATCCCGACGAGCAGATCGTGACCGACAAGGTGTGGCACGAGCTTGCCTTCGGCTTGGAGAATATGGGGGTGCCGCAGGACGCCGTTCGCCTCCGTGTGGGGGAAATGGCAAGCTATTTCGGCATTCAGGACTGGTTTCGCCGCAAGACCGACGAATTGTCGGGCGGGCAGAAACAGCTTCTGAACCTGGCATCGGTCATGGTCATGCAACCGAAGCTCCTGATTCTGGACGAGCCGACGGGTCAGCTCGACCCCATTGCCGCCGCCGACTTTATTGCAACCCTGCGGAAGCTTAACCGTGAGCTGGGGCTGACCATCATTCTTGCCGAGCATCGCTTGGAGGAGGTCTTTCCCTTGGCGGATCGCGTGCTTGTGATGGAGAACGGGCGGGCGATCGTCTATGCCGACCCGCGCGAGGTCGGCACGCGCCTGCGGGAGATCGATCCGCGCCACCCCATGCTGTCGGGACTGCCGAGCGCCGTCCGTATCTTCGGCGCACTGCATCACGGCGGCACCTGTCCTCTGACCGCACGGGAGGGAAGGGACTTCCTGAACGCACACTATGCGCCCGACCCCTCGGATGTCCCTCTCTCCGCACCCGAACCGACTGCGGAACCGACGGTGGAATTGCGTCAGGTCTGGTTCCGCTACGAGCGCGATCTGCCCGACGTATTGCGCGGCGCGTCCCTGCGGGCGTATGCAGGTGAGCTGTACTGCCTGTTGGGCGGCAACGGAAGCGGAAAAACCACCACGCTGAACGTCATATCGGGGCTGAACCGCGCCTATCGCGGCAAGGTGCGCATATGCGGCAAGCTCATCCGCGACTATCGCGGGAATTCGCTGTATCGCGGCTGTCTTGCATACCTTCCGCAGAATCCGCAGACCCTGTTTGTGCGCGATACCGTGCGGGCAGACTTGGCGGAAATTCCCGAATCCCGCGACTTTTCCAAAAAAGAATGCGCCGCGCGGGTGAACGACATGGCGGAGCGCGTGGGGATCACGCATTTTCTCGACCGCCACCCGTATGACCTCAGCGGCGGTGAACAGCAGAAATGCGCCATCGCCAAGGTGCTTTTGTCCGAGCCGCGCGTCCTGCTTCTGGACGAGCCGACCAAAGGACTGGATGCCTATTCCAAACGCAATCTGCAAGCCCTCCTGTCCGAGCTTCGCCGTGACGGTCTGACCCTGCTCATGGTGACGCACGATGTGGAGTTCGCCGCAGAAAACGCAGACCGCTGTGCGCTCTTCTTCGACGGCGAGGTTCTTGCCGCCGCTTCCCCTGAGCAGTTTTTCTCGGGCAACAGCTTTTATACCACGGTAGCCAGTCGGATGGCGCGCCGGATATGGCGGGGAGCCGTCACCTGTGACGATGTGGTATCCCGTTGCCTTTCTTATGATGCGCGGTCGGCGCAGGACGGGAAGGAAGTGTGAGCATGGAACAAAACAAAGTGCAAAAGAACGACACATCGCCCTTTTTCCGTTGTTTGCCGCTGATCGTTTTTCTCGTCGCCATTCCCGCCGTGGTGTTAGCTGGGTGCTTCCTGTTTGCGGATAGGCAGTATACGTGGATCACGCTGTGCGTGGCGGTGCTGTCACTGGTGCCGTTCTTTGTCCGCTTTGAGCGCTCCGATGCCGATGCAAAGCGTCTTGTCCTCATTGCGATCATGGTGGCGCTGAGCGTTGCGGGACGCTTTGCCTTTGCCGCCGTGCCGCACTTCAAGCCGGTCACGGCAATGGTCATGATCACCTCGATCTATTTCGGCTCGGAGGCGGGCTTTATGACAGGCGCGCTTTCGGCGCTGATCTCGAATTTCTACTTCGGGCAGGGACCGTGGACACCCTTTCAGATGCTTGCATGGGGTATGATCGGGCTGATCGCGGGCGCGCTTTCCAAGGTGCTGAAAAAAAGCTGGATTTCACTCATTCTGTGCGGCGTGCTTTCGGGCGTTCTGTATTCGGGTATCATGGACATTTGGACGACCGTCAGCATGTACGGCACCTTCCACTGGGCGGGATATCTGAGCGCATGCGCATCCGCCCTGTACGTCACCGCGACCTATATGTGGTCGAACGCCCTGTTTCTTGCGGTGCTTGCCAAACCGATCGGCAAAATACTGAACCGCATCACCGTAAAATTCGGCTTGTGAACGCCCGACGGATGAACCGCGCAAGGTCGGGACATCCTATCGGGTGCGGACATAAAAATATATGACACGGAGGTCGGACATGAAAGAGAAGGTCGGCGAGGTCTTTTCCATAGCGGCGGATAACCCGCCCGTTCCGTTCTGCACCGTTTCGCGCGAGCTGACGTCGGGCGCGGACGGCTGCCGTCCGCGGTTTTCGATGCGAATCGGAAACGTAAGGGTCGCTGAGATTCTAACCCCTAACAAAAGCGAAGGAGGTGAGATCATGTCTGACTTTGAAAGACTTTACTTAGTCATCATGATTATCTCTCTTGTGCTCGCCGCGATCCAGATCGGTCGCGACGGTAAAGACAAGAAGTAAAACACAAGCCGCCATCCAGCGCTAACTGGTAGGCGACTTCTCCAAACCGGAGGGGAAAGCTCACCACAAGCGTCATCCCTTCCTGTCGTTATTATAGCATCGTCGCCGGCGGTTGTCAACCGCCGATTTTTGTCCAGAAAGATGTTATAACGCGCTCAAAGTCCTTGTAATCATTGACTTTTTTGGCTTTTAAAAAAACTCCACAACGCATAACCTGAGGCTAATGCATCCGCATCGGGGTTATCATGACATTGGATGCAGATTTTTTCATACTGGTCAAAGCGATCTAAAAAAGCCCTCTCACCGTTTTTTCTTCCATTATTCATTCCCATATTATTCTCCTCTGTAAATT